>Ga0209700_101886_pt1 | contig 43434 bp, 18 predicted proteins | sample SiratroredBW_FD_187528 | JGI IMG/M metagenome (GOLD analysis project Ga0209700, IMG submission 187528) | Root nodule microbial communities of legume samples collected from California, USA - Siratro red BW (SPAdes) (version 2) | ecosystem: Host-associated > Plants > Roots > Nodule | place: USA... | reverse complement strand
AAAATGATAGAAACAATCCAAAGTTATGTTGATCGGCTGATGAGTATAATAAATAAAGTGTAACTTTTCAGGATGTCTTTCTTGAAAAAAAAAATCGTTCAAAAATTTTTATAAAAAAAAAATAAGTAAAAAATATATTAACTTTGGAGAAGACCTTATAAGAATTGGTAAATGTTTTATAGTCTCAAGAGCAGAAAAGAATAATGTCACTTTGAAAGAGATTATATAAGATACCGTCGTGTAATAGTCCAAATTCTGAAGGTAACAAAAATAAGAAGAACAACAAATAGAAGAACAAAAAGAAAAAAGACTCTAAGTCAAAAATTTCCTCCTTATCCACATTATAAAAAAGATAAATCATAAAAAAAAGATCGATGGAGGTTAAATGTCAAGTGTAAATTCTAAATCATAAGAGGTAAAAGCGATTTTGGAGGAGCAATACCATGAAAAACTTTTTGTTGCAACATATTACAACCAACACTTCTAGTAACTCATGGTTGATAAACAAAAATTATAAAAACCACATGACAATAAAGAGAATCTTTTTAGAGAGCTTGACAAAATCATCATATCTAAAGTTAAAATTGAAAATGTTAAATAGAAGTGTTATTGCTATTGAAAGCTTGACAGATTTAAAGTATATATATCTGATGTTTTATATGTGATTAACATTGACTAAAATTTGCTTGGTGGTGCTCAACTTTGTGAAAAATGGTTTCAAAGCCATATTAAAAGATAATTGATGTTTGATCAAAGACACAAAAGGTAAAAATGTATTCAGAGTGAAAATGAGATCTAAAACTTATATTCTAAATTTAATGGAGGATGAACAAATAATTTATTCAAGCACAACATGGTTGATCTATACACAAAAATATTTGAACATTTTTATCTTACAAAATTATTATACACGTAGAAATATATCTTTGTTAAAAGTATCCTGATAGTTGAAAAAAAAGTTGACAAATTATATTACGTACCAATATTTTAGAAAGATTATAATTTATAAGTTGAATTATAAAAATTAAAATATAAAAAAATATTTTATAATACTTGTATTTTATCAAAATTGAATATAATTAATAACTAAACGGTATAATAAAGATATTACGTATGTAATCTCCAATTCTCATGATCAATATGATAAAATAATATTTATGAACTTATATTAATTTTTAATTGAAACGACATAATAAGTATATATCATGAAGTTTAAATCTTAACTTGTTTACTTGCTTTTTTTATTAAAGTAAAATCGATATAATATGCTGTTTAAGTATGAGTAATATTTTATATTTCTATGAATTTTTTGTTTTCATTAACCATTACATTTATCTTCATTCTTTTATTGCATCGGTCTTTATTCTTTTTTTTACTTCATTCTCTATTGGTATTGTTTCTTTTCTTCTTGCCTCCTTTATGCATTTTTCTTAATAATAATTTATCTTTCTGTTCCATTACTTTTTTCTTAGTTCTTTAATTGATCTCTTTCTTCATTTGTATTGTTCCTTTAGTCTATATTTTGTAATTTTTTTTTCTTAATTGATCTCATCTTAATATATTTTTTTTGTAAGTATTAAAATTTGACCATAAATTTATGTCTAATTTATGTTTTTATATGGTATTGATTTTTGTTTGTGATCATTCAGAATAAAAAAAATCATAATCTCAGTCATTTCAAAACAATTCTAATAAAATCTAAACATATTCAATTAAAATCTCAATCATTTTAAAACATTCATATTGAACAATTTTATATTGAACAATTTCTTTAAGAAAGGAAACAACTAAGACAATGTAAAAATTAGAAAAACAACAGTCCAGACAAAAATTTAGAGCAAATTTTAGAGGAAAAAAAGGATATACAAAACATAGACTAAACCAACAACACCAATGTTGACTTTAAAGGAACCAAGATGGAAGCAATGGAGAGAGAAAAATAATTATTGTGAGAAGAAACATAAAGGAGATGGCGTAAAGCAGAAAACAAATTAACATCACTGATGGACAAACAAAGACTAATGCATTGAAAGAACAATGATCAAAGAATGAAGAGGAAGAAAATGGAACGAGAGGAAATTTACGAAAAGAAAGTTGACATAAAGAAATTGTTTCTTTTTTGTTTACCTAGTTAAAAATTACTGTGTAATAAGTCTCCTATAATTAGGAAAGTATCTACCATATCAATTATATCAATTATTAGTAGATCATCATAAAATTTATTTATAAAATCATTTATTTGCATTACTGAATATTTAAACACCGATCCTTCTTTCTTTATAGGCATAGAATTTTATTCTTCTAATTAATTATACAATCTTTTAACTTTATACCCACTATTAATGAAAATGCTAACATAACATTTTCCAACATTACACGCTAATATTTTTTTGTTAAATGTTATTAAGTTAATATACGAACAAAACATAAATTATTAAAATAATAAGAAGCATTTTGTTACAAAAGAGTACAGTGACGAAATTAAATTTTACAATAGCAGAGACATAATAAGGTGCAACTATCTATCTCTATTTAAATTTTAATTATAATAAATAAAATCTATCAGGCATAATATTCAAATTGAAATATTAATATGTATAAACCATAAAATAAATTTTATGTAAAAGAATTTTACACTCTTATTTAATCACAAATCATATATCTAATAAATTCAATAATTTCTGTAATATTAAAACGGCTTCTGATTGATTAAAATTATAGAAAATTTTACAATTCATAATCATTAACATCTACATCATAAAATTTCCGAGTTCATCTCTAGGTTTAATCATGGCAAGCATAGATGCAATAAGGTGGGAGAGATTAACAAATAAGTGAGATTGACTGAAAATTAATCTCATAATTAAACAACTGAAATCCTAAATATAAGTAATAATAATAATAATAATAATAATAATAATAATAATAATAGTATTAATAGAAAAAAGAGAATGTGAAGTCCAATAATATTGATTGAAATATGGGTGACATGATGAACGTGAATGGTTGATTACTGGCGCACGTGATTTTACGCTGCCGGAGGCTCCTCTAACGCCGAACGAACACTTGGCCGTGGCCGTCGCTGTCGCTGTCACTTCTCTTCTTTCTTTGATCGGGAAAAGTGACATTTTATTTTATTGTTTTTAATATTCTCTGCAATTAAATCCTTGACTTCAACTCTCAGCTTCTAAAGATACATTTTTATATATTGTAATTACTATTTTCTATATATTAACTATATTTTTAATAAACTCACATCAACACCTATATGGTGCTCATTTTTTCTCATTCTTTATCGGTGAACTGACCCACAATTAATAGGCCTGAATAGTAATTTGGAATCAGGGTTATAAATAAATTTATATATGTGGATAGAAGTTATCCGTTAAGGAAAAACATGGATTGTTGGGTTTACGTCTAGTTTTTTATTTTTTATCTTTTAGTTTTTTATTAAAAAAAATTTATATCAAAACACGTATCCATGCGAAAGGGTGATTTAATTTTGATTTTAATTTGGAAATAACAAAATTTATTTTTTCACAATGTTATTGGTCAATAGTATTTACTAACTTTGTTTCAACTAGTTTCTATTAAAAAAAAACCCGGTGACTTATTTATAGAGTAATTTTTCCTAACTGTGTTTTTTATTTATAAAATTTAAATTCACATGTATATACATACGTTATTGTAAAATAAAATATAACAGGTTTTGTGTCGAAAAGATATTTTAAAACAATAAAATATATGAAAAAAATGAAAAAGAATACCTTCATCTTTAAGGTTGAGACCAATGACATGTGAGGTATTAATGATGTGATTATATAATACCATTGTCCTTTTAATGAATCATATAGTGCCTTGATAACTGTTTATGGATATATATCAAGTACTAGATTATTTGATGTTTACTATTTAAATTAGCTTTGTGTATAAAAAGAACAAGGTTTAGCAAACTGAAAAGTTACAACTAGAAAGGTTAAATAGCACTAAAGTTTCACATAATATGTACCAAAGATCTGTATAAGAAAAGTATTTACTACTATATACTTAATAGTTGAAAACAACAACTAGTTTTTGATAATATTCCTATCGTGTATTTTTTTTATTGAGTTCGAAGTCAAATCATTTTAAATGAAATTTGATTATTAATTTAGGTTGTACTTGTTATAAATAATTTTTAATCTTAAAATAATTTTTTCATAAAACTATTAAGAATAGGATTTTTATGAAAAAAATACAATATTTTAATAAGTATATCGATCAATTGATAATGGAAACTAATTTCTTTTAAAGTAGAAAAATATCTGACATGAGATTTATCTTTTTTTAATGAGATTTCTTTTATTCGTATAATTAATAATTTAATTTCTTTATATGAAAACGTTTTATTTATAGACTTATTTTTATGTTTTAATAGAAACTTTGATAAATTAAAAAGTGATAATTAAATTTAAATTATATAAGTTTTAATTATTTGATTATTTATTTAAGGTATGCATAAGATCTTTGCGAGTTAATTTTAGATTTTATTAGAATATGATAGTTGTATTTAATTTGAGAAATAAAAATAATATTTCTAGGTGGTGCGTTTAGTAAATAGTTGGACCTTAAGGTCTGGAGGTTTGGACGGAAGCAGATTGGTAATAAAAAAGGAGGTGATTAGAAATTTCATGGGAATAAGTAGTGACTATAGTTTCGTTTCTTCATTTACAAGAATCATCACCTCTTCCTCAACCTTTTCCCTCCTTGTACCTTCCATTTTACAAGCTAATTATAAGAAAGTGTGAAGCCTTACTTCTACGTGTGCATCGAGTTAACTCTTCCCCCCCCCCCCTTTTTTTTTTTTTTTTTTTCATTTTCATCTAGGAAGTACATGCATGCTTATAGTTGTTGGAAACAAAGGGATCTTTGTATGTTAAGCTTAATTTTGAGGTAATTAGTGTTATTGCAAGAGATAGGTTAGCTTCAACAAGCAACTATGTCTTCTCGTTCCTCCGCTCAGTGATCTTGATTGCTCTTATTATCTTAGTGTCCCTCAAGTCTTCGGTCATACACGATTCTGAGTGGGGGTCCTACATGCACTTCGATACTCAAGTCAATATGAGTCTAAGTAAAACAGGGTAAAATCGGGTAAAGTAAGAGTACCTGATTTCATAGGACCACCTTTCCTTTTATAGTGTTTGGATGAACCTTGGAGTAAGTGGGCCTATGGCCCAACGTGACCTTTGAATTAGTAATTGTCACGTGTCTTGGTGTTTATATCCATTTAATTTGAAAACTCATATGCGTAAGATAGTCTGTGACGTTTGGTGTTTGGTCGGCCTTATGTTGGCCGACCACTTCTCATTCAGCTTACAACTCCATATTGTGCAATTATGTATTGGTTTAGGTAGTCAGTTCTCCTTATAGTACAATTAGGATTTGAGTTTTTAGGTGATTAAGAAACTCATGTGGTGTTTTGCAGTGTCTCCCTCTTGGATAATGAAAACTATCTCTACTCAATTTTAATTTAGACTACTTGGTATTGTAGATCCCACATCGACTAAATATGAGATCTTTTAATAGTTTATAAATTGGTGAAAACCTCACTTTATATGCTGGTTTGTAAAGTTGAATTAGACTTAAATTCTAATTATTGATATGGTATCAGAGTCCAACTCGAGTTGAACAGTCTCGTATGAGAGAGAGATGATAGAACAATTATATGTTAGTTAAAATTCAATTTTAGTTCTTAAGTTCATTTTGTCTCTTGTTAGCATTTTATGTCTAAAAATTTGAAAATATGTGAGATATGATATAAATAGATAGGTAATGATAGGAAAATGTTGGTTGAACTCCATAAGCTTACAATTTATTTAAGGGATGTGCAAAATTCAAATTTTTATTTGGAGAATTAATTTAAGGCCAAATTTTTGTTAGTTAAGTACTTCAATGCAATATTTCATAAATTTGTGATTTTAAGAATCATGTGGGAGTTATTTTATTGTTCTTAGTTTTCTAGATGAATGTAGTTGATTGGAAATGATTGGAGCAAGTTTTGTTGTAACTACTTATGTAAAATTTTAAGTTGAGAGTCAGTGCATTAAGGATGCGGAATTTGAAATCTTATCATGTTTGTCAAAAAATGTTTAGTTTTAAATAATTAATATTTGCAGTTCTCACTGGAATGACTCTTTTTCATCCAAGTAATATTCAAGTTGAGAATTATCGATAAATGTCTCTCAAAATGACGACTTACTGGAAAAAAATATAATTAAGTCATAGAGTCTTTACTTAATCAGAAATATATTTAATGGATATAAGCTTTTATGTTAACAATACAATCCACTTATGGATTTATCATTAAGTTCTCTAAGTTTTTTTCTTATTATTTGTGGTAGAAACTAAAGGTGTCTTTTATTGGAGACAATCATACTTAACTCAGGTAAGATTAATATAAGTAGTCAAAATTTCTTTCTAAATACTTTACAAAATTTCGTACTTAGAACTCGAATTCGGGTTAGATATTAAACCAGAAAAATCTTGGATTTATGTTTTTATTCTCCCTTTTATCTTAGTTAATAAAAAATTTAGTTAGATCACCGTAACGAGAAGCCTTAATGATCCATTAAGAGATAAATTTCTCGTACTTTGTGTCCAAATTTATTTTATCCAACGCTGTTAGGCGAACACATCCAGGACAAATTCTTCCTTGCACCCTAATACACGCTTCCTGCACCCTAATACAAATATTTTAATTCCATAAATACCCCAACATCCATCCGGTTCATAACGCAAAAAAAAAAAAATCGGATGGCATCTCATCCGGGTTTTATTTTAACATCTGTTTCCAAATCTTTGATTAATCCTTAAAACAAGCAATAAGTAAGTAATTTTTAGTGTTTATTAGCAATTAGTAAGTGATATTGCTGATTAGAGTAATTGATTTGGGGTTTAGGCGTTGTCGACGACGAACAGAATAATTTTCCGATATATGAGAACCGGATGGGTTCCATCCGGTTGTCATTTCAAAATCAAAATGACAACCGGATGAGTATGCCATCCGGTTGTGATTTCCAAATAAAATGAATTTTTTTTAAATGACAACCGGATGACACCCCCATCCGGTTGTCATTTTATTTTGAAATGACAACCGGATGGGAGTGCCATCCGGTTATCATTTTTTTTGAATTGTAAACCGGATGGGGGTGTCATCCGGTTCTTATTTTTTTCCTATATGAACCGGATAGGGTCAGTTGTGGAATTAAAAATTTATATTAGGGTGCAGGAAGAAGATATTAGGGTGCAGGAAGAATTTGTCCACATCCAGCCCAATATATTGTAAACGGGCCACAACCCATTGTTACAAAATGGCCCAATTCGTGAGGTCTAACGTTCCCTTTGTAACAGTATCACGACAATTGCTTCCTCCACTTCATATCTTTAAAATACCAAAATTATCTGTGGATATGTAAAATTAATTTTTGGAAAACGTTTTCCGAAATAAATATTAGGAAGTGTAAAAATAATTTTTGAAAAACGTTTTCTGAAATAAATTTTGGGAGTGTAAAAAATAACTTTGGAAAATATTTTTCGGAATGCAAAATTAATTTCTGAAAACATATTTCAAAAAACAGTTTTTCGAAGTCAAATTTACATTTTGTAAAATGTTTTCCGGAATTAATTAAAATTTTGAAAAAAAATCATGTTTCTGAAAACTTTCCTAAATTTCTTTCAGAAAACGATTTTCATAATTAAAAAAGACACCCCACCTCACCCTGATAGTAATTATAAAATTCATCGTGCCCTTATAACACACTTACATTCAAATCAAATTCAAATCAAAATCATCTTAGCAAACCGAACAAACTCCTCAAATTATCCACACATTCAAATTAACATAATATTTCACCAAAATTTTCAATCACAAATCAACATATCTTACCTCTACGCACTCAAAATAGACAATGCTGTCAACGTCCTCTGCTCTACCGATGCTCCGCCGCTGCTCCAACGCCGATCGTCCGCTAGAAGCCCTCCGTAGCCTTTTTGCACTGCATCTCCACAACACCTCAACCACAAAACTCTTTTCTCTTCACTCATAGGGGCACTATTGTCCATTCACGTTTTTTATGCGTGTAGAAAGCAAATGTGGGGTTGCAGAAAGCAATTGCCTAGTATTAATGCCATGGAATCCCAATTTAGATACTCGTAGATATGCATAGAGTGCAAGAAGTATAAGTTGTAGTCCATTTTTATCACGTGATCCATTGGGGCTTGTTTGGTTTGTGTTTTCCATGTGCTTAAGGTATATATGTTTTTAGATTATAATCAAATGTCTCATAAGCAAATCAAATCACAACATGGAATTTTTCCTTCATTTCTAAAGTATAAAATTCAAAGGTGGTATATACTTTTTTGATGATTGCAAATTTTACGCGTCTAAAACTTTCTTAACAAATTTTAAAATTAATTAATTTAAAATGAAACCAAAAACACTCCTTCTTGGCGGACTCCTCTTATTTTTTCCTTTTCATTTTATTTGTAAAATATTTAGTGATAATTATTAGGACTTATGCTTCCTTTTCTACCAAAAAAAAATTCTTAACGTCAATTTGCTTTTAATTTAAATTATGATTGAGAAACATAAATTTGTGTGAGACATGTTATGATTTGAACAACCATTAGCAAGCGATGCTCATGATCTTGACATTAATGCATGAATTGAACAAAACCAACTCATTTGTGCAGTAACAATTCGAGAGTGACAAGGCTATTTCTATTTATGCTATTCTCCACAAGTCTCCTCTTCATGCATAACTTTTTAGTAGCTAGATGCATTCTACTGATTGTAGAGCAAGACTAATCACCTAAAAACATGAATAATATGTATATACAATATATTATTTTTCACCACAACAAAGCATCATTATGTTAAAGTGATCACTCAATCTTTATGAAAGGATTCAGACTTTCTATAGTCTCATGAATCATACATTGCAACTTACTAAATAGACTCAATTATGTTTAGATAGTTTTCTCCTTAAATACTAAAAGGAAAAACTGAAAACAACTTTTATAAGTTAGAATTAACTTGTTAACTATAGAAGGTATATCATTAAATATTCAAAAAATATTTTTTTAACTTATAAAAAAATTCCTTTGACAATTTTGAATTGGAAGAGTTGGAAGAAGTTGCTCTCACTCTTGTGAGAGCCACCCAAATTTGATAGAGAACTTCAAACAAACTTTCATTAGAATAGATTGGTTAGACCTAAGGGGTTGGTGACAAAATTGATGTCATGTGTATATATGATGAAGGGTTGAGTGAGCCAGAGCAGTCAAGGGTGACGTTGGCCATTATAGTACACTTTAAAAACTAAGGAGGACGGAGAAGTTGGTCCTTTTATTAATTTCATGAATTAGCAGTTAAGCATACCTTAAAATATGAATTTGAAAGAATAACACATCATCTAGAGAGGTTGAAACAACTGAAATTTAAATGATTCATCACTAGCAAGGTAATCCTATCATTTAATTTGTTGTTAGTTGTGAAGTTGTGAGAGATAATGACATGTTGCCAAATCCTACAGAATGAGGCTCAAAAGTAGTAGTTAGATTTATATATAAGCATTGTCCTTTTCCTTTCAAAACACGAACCAGGCTCACCAAAAAGAATCATCATTTGTTCACCCTCTACATCTTTTTAGTTTTGGAAGATATCTACCAACATAAGTAATTTATAACCAAAGATTACTAATCTCCACTTTCCTTCTTTCTTAAACTACCCATTCCTTAGTTAAAAGGGGTCTTTCTTTTCTTTTCTTTTCTCAGCTGACCTTCGAATGTGCATTCCCTACAAAAGTAATTTTTACTGAACTAGAAAACTTCTTCATCACCATTTTGTGGAAGGTGCAAATTATCCTTCAAGGATAGTTTGCACTCAACCAACTGCCAAAACGAAAAAGGGGGGTGTCAATGCCTATTTATGGTACATTTTTTTGCGAAGCACAAAATACGGGCAATGTGGCAATGGCACTCAAGAAAGTCTCCAACTTTCAAAAGAAAATTTCATCTACAATAAGTTTTACTTAGAAATTTTTCTATCTCACCCACACACACATACATGTGATGATGATAAAGGATGTGCGAAGAAGGGGTTGCTGGTTAGAAGAAAGCAAAGTAGCATTACAAATTAAAAAGTTTCTTACTCAACTCGAAATTTTTGCTACAAATGAACTGCAAAAAGAATTCCCAGAAATAGGGATATATATATAGAAAGGGGAAAAAAATGAAAAGAATTCGAAGAAAAATGAAAAACAAGCGAGACAGCGACTCCTAAATGACCTTAAGGGACCTACAATTACTAGACCTAAGACCCTACCCTTTTTGACTTGCATGTGTCTACCCTTTTTTCCACAGTTCTCATTACAGTCTTCCCCTAACAGCTAAAAATATGATCATCATCATCATAATCTATTGCTCCTATTCCCCGAGTCCAACCCTGTACAAAAACCAATGAACCAAAGAAATGAAATATCAATAAGAAATAACATAAGAGACAAGACTCTAAAGAGAGACTCCCAACAAAGGATCATTCCTCCCTCCAATCACATGTACTCCAGGGTGAGGCTGCTATTAGTGTTTGGAATGAGTTCAGGTGATGCAGCTGCATTCATTGCATAACCAGATTTGTCAATGCCCCTGCATCTCATTTCCAGCACCTTCTTGTGGGAATTGGAGTGCAAAGATGGACAAAAGGTTGGGCTTGCAGCAGGGCGATACTCCGGGTAGAGCCTGCCAGATTTGAAACGAACACCACATGCATTGCATAGAGTTTTTGGTCCCATTGGCCCTGCCCTCCACTGTGGTGTCTTCGTTATTTCACAGTGCATGCATTTCCTAACCGGTTGTTGCAACCCATTCTGGTTGCTATCAGCAGGAGCTGCAGGAACTGTCACCTTCACTTTCTTCTTTTTCTTGGCCTCCCCAGAGGCTTGCTTTGGCATCTTAGCTACAAGTTGAGACTCAGCAAAATTCTCAGAGTCTGAAGAGGCCTTGGAGGAAATTACATTTGGCTGCATGTTCTCCCCAACAAAGGAGGAGGCCGGGGAAATGAGGTTCATGGCAGGGCGGGGATTGAAGGTGGCAGGACGTGGACGCTTGCTGCGTGCACGTCCACATGGCACGGGGATGTAAACCTCCGGGCTGCGTGGCGGCGCCGCCACCGTCTTTCCCCCGGAGCAGGAACTGCTGCTCTCAAGGACAGAAACTGGGCTTGATGTGTGGAATTGGTTGTGCACTGAGTCTTCCTTCGTGGTGCATGATGGCTCATCCACTTTCTTCATGGTCAAGTTCCCCCCACAAAACGAATCCTCCACAAAGTTTGACAGCCATTCCAATTGGACAATGTCTTCATACTGCAATGCAATAACCACACACATTCATCAGAATCATTGCTCGCTTTGTCAAATTCAAAATGCATCGTGAAATGCGTGATGTGCTGGTTTAGCATATTCCACAAAATAATATTACTGAACTCTTCAAATTGAATGAGGAATACGAATTTGTGCTCACTGTGAAAAGGGTCTCTAGAGAGTGAGTGAGTGACCAACTTTTCTCATTATTTGTGTTTGGTGGTTGCATCATGTGACTGTCACATGCAGAATCACATGATGTCTAATAATGATGTTCAAATAATGGAGAGTAAGGGGATGTGCTGTGCCACATGTCACCGACACAATTAAGTGTCATTTTGAATAACTAAAATGACTTTTCTAGAAAATACAATATAATAATGGTGAGTTAATAATGTCCCCCCAGCTTGAATTTAAATTCAAAAAAATTTCAATTTTAAATTGCATATACAAAATAAAAACAAATTATCCTGTCAAGTTTCTAGATATTTTGAAACTTATTATCTTTATAATGTCTCCAAAATATGATTTTATTTTTCAAAAATTTATGGCTATTTATGGAATGAAGACAATCGCTTAACAATGCTCCCCACAAGTAGAACCAAAATTTCATGCTATCAAATACGCGTGGTGTCAGGCTGGCAAAGGCAAACAGACCATCAGAACCGTACATGGAACCGTGATGTCATAATCTAAGTAATCCAACGGCAACATAGGAAGCTAGTGACACTATGACATATAATTACAGAGCAGTTCACGGAATTCATGTGAACGCGCCAAAAAATAAAACAAAAACAACAAATTGGATAAAAACAGCAGCTTTTTCTGACAACTAACCGGAACTGAGAGCTCGGCGGAGAGGTCCGAAGCGCTGTTGCCGGAAAACACCGAGTCGGAACCGGGAAATGAATCGGACGCGGCGGGCCAGATGCTTGCCAGCGAGTTGCAGTTCCCGGCAGCGGCGGCGGCGATGGTGGGCAAGGTGGGAGCTCCACCGTCAACGTCCTCCACAGGAAAATCGAGAAGGTCATCGATGTGGTCAAAGAAGCTACCGCAGTCTATCTCATCCATGAAGTTAGGTCCAACCATTTTCTCGGCAGGTGAAAATTCCCTGAGAAAATTCAAAGGTGGAAAGAAAATTAGAGTGTGAAAAGAGAAACAATAAAGAAAAATATTACAGCAGTTTTTGTTGAACGGGAGATTGTGGCCCATGTTAGCCATTGCTGCGTAAATCAAAATTAATATTTCTCTTTGGAATTATTAGAGAGAGAAGGGGAAAAAGTTAACAAAAGGTAACTGACATGCGTTGTGATTATTAATTACTTATTTTGCTGAAATGAAAATCCGAAATTGAAGATTTTAGCATGTGAGGGCAATGAGTGCTGCGGCGCATGTTAGTGTGACCTGGTCCCAGTATGGCATTTTGATTTTATCCAGAAAAACCTTCACTTTCCCTACTTTTTTTTTTTTTTTCTCTCCTTTGAAGTGATTGAAGATACGGAACCTCATTCGGGCTTCCTCTTTTTCACAAATTAAAATTGAACAGAATGAGAACATTTTGAAATTTGAGGTAAAGTTGAAGAAGGCCAGCAAGCAAACCTTGTTCAACTAAGAAAAATTCTGGAGCAGGGAGAGAAAGTAAGTTGAGAATTCAACTCCAGAAGAAGAAAAATGAAAAAAAAAACAAGAGGGAAACACAAAATCATGTAAACCTCGTACTGGTTGCAAACATTAGGATTCTATAATTGTTGAAATTTGGTTTAAGAAATACGAGGGCAATGAGCCCAATTGTTGATTTTGCTTGAAATTGAATTCAATGGTGGTTAAGGTTGAAAATTAGAAGGTGGGAAGGAAAGGAAAGCAAACCTGTAGGATAAAAGAGGTATCTTTGAGAGTTTGAGCTGAAACTGAAAGGAAAAGGAGCAATCTTTTAAGGTGGAAAAGCTCCACAGCACAGCCAATGAGGAACTGTGTGAGAGATGGATGGAGGGGTGGAGAAGGGGGTGGAAGGGTTTTTGAAAGGAGAGAGAGGAGAGTGAAGAAGGTTTAAATGGAAAGGGGAGGTTAAGAAGGGAGAGGAAGAAGAAGAAGAAGAGAGAAAGAGAATGTGATGGGCACTGGTAGGTGAGGCTCCTTCATCATTGCTAGCTGTCTTTTACTACCTCCACTGTCGTGATGTTGAAGACTTCTTTCTCTCTCCCTTTTTCCTTCATCTCTCTCCTCAAATTACCACAGGGTCCCACCCTTCTCTCTCCTTTCCTCCATTCACGGACTTCCACCCCACCCCACCCCCCACAAACAATCTTCATTTCAATTTCAATTCATCTACCCCAGTCCCATTTCCCATACCACCCCCAACCAAATTTTCAAAAATAATTAACACCAAACGTAAATGCCTTTTCATTTTCAATAACCAAACGTAAGAGCAAGAAAAAGAATTAACACCATGGACATGGACACTTTGGGTCTTTACCTTTTCTTCTTTGCTGGGTCTCAGTTTGTGTGAATTGCAATGTAACCAGAGAGATATAGAGAGAGAGAGAAAAAAAAAGTGAGAAGCCAAGAAGGTGCAGGCTTTGCATAAATAGAACAAGAGAAGCTGTTCGCAGACTTGTGTTTTGTCAGACTTTTTTAACCGCCGTTGTTTCTAACACTGTTTGTTTGTGTTTTCTTAAATAAAACAAAAAAAAAATTACTGCGTAGGTTTGCAGTAAAGCAGTAGCATAAAATGCTGAACAGTCAGAGCTTAGGAGGTTCCTCGAAGCGCGTGACCACACGGAAAGTGTTGTTATTACGAACTCTTTGTTACGAGTTCGGAAACCGATGATTCCTTTGTATTCCACGCTGGATATGGTAACTTTGGATAGCCTCATTTATTATTTTAATTATATTTACGCGTTGCCACTCCAAACATAAATTAATATACTTTTATTATCCCCCTTCTTTTTCCCATTAATTACCATTTTTACCAACTTTGAATTTTACCTAATCCCCTGCCACCATATCATTGACAAATCCCAAGTTTTTGTTTTTTATTTTTTTTTAATTCTGACCATTCTCATTCGCTTTTGTGGAAATTTCTATTTGTTTTTCTTGTTTCGAAAATTGAGAAAAAGACAATTCCGATGAAACTGGGTGCAGGACAAATTTGAATACAGCAAGTGTAGGAGTTTCGGAACTCCTAACTTTGAACATAAATCGAAAATTCTTTGTTTTCTGCTCAAAACCAACAAAAACAGTTCTAGAAATTCTTTTCAACAAACTCCCTCTTTTTCTGTTCCTCTTGCCCCGTTTTCTATTTTTACAACCAAACACCATTTTCTTCACCTTTTATTTACATAGTTTATACTCTATTTATCAGCAATATCACACATGCTTTACATTGCAACATTATAAACGTACATTTGGAACAACATTTTACTTCACTCTGGTGTTTAATCTAACAGTTATTATTACAACTCACTCCAATTTTGTTCAGATGAAATATAGACCATTTTTTAAAAAATTGAAAACATTTTTAATATATTTTCTAAAAAATTACTTACAATTTTATTTCTATTTATTTTCACTCAACTAAATCAATCCTGTAAGAGAAAAGAAAAAGGAAAAAAACAATATCTATCACATTCATAAATTTGTCTACTTTTCTTTTATTTATAGAGTCTTATTAATATTTTACAAAGCTAATTCAATATGAATAAAATAAGATAATCACAAGCAATACACGTGTCTAATTCGTTATTTAACATGGTTGTTTGTCTGGTATTTAAATTCAAAAGCGCAAATTAAATTAAATCGATTGTATATCTGTTTATTTGTATAATTCAAAGTTTGCTTTGTTTTATGCTATTGATGATTAGTTTATTTTCTCAAGTAGATTGATAAATGTTCAATTTCAGACAGACTCTATAAAGAAATTATACCAACTTTATTGACCTCTTTAAGTTAATAGAGATTATTTCTAACTATAAATGTTCATGGGTTTTTTTTACGTATCTCAATCAATTACTAAAATAGATATAATAAAATTGTCAATAACTTTATATACGATTTTAAAGACAAATTAATTATTTTCCTATAAAATTATTTTGTAACTTATCTACATATTAAAAAAGAAAAGAACTGAATGAGTTTATATTTATAAATTATTAAAACGCACCATTTCCATTTTAACACTTATTTTTATATAAAATTATTATTTAAAAATATAATTCAATTTTGAAAAAGTATTTTGCACAGTGGAAAATATTTTGTATCGTCATTCAATAAAACAGTGTCATCATATATATGATAATTTAGCTTACTTTTATCACGATCACTTTAAAAGTTTAAATAACCATAATTTTTCTAGTTTATCAAGAATATTTTCGTAATGTACTATATCATTCGATTAATTTTTTTATTTTTATATTAATTAAATTAACTACAAAAAACTCACATTATTTTAATCTTTTTTTCAATCTAAACTATTTCATTTTTCACTTTTTTATTTTCATTTTCATTTTTATTTTCCTTTCTTATATAAACAAAATATTAGTAATAAATGTCCCATTGAGTTTTAATTAATTCAAAACCAGTCATATGATTTAAATTCAAAACATTACATAAAAAATTAAAGCTTTTTTGACTTGAATTTACAGCGGTAGGTGATTGAGTAATAAACCCCTTAAAGTGACACACACAGAGACATTGACTCATTTACACATAAAAAGATAATTTTTGTTTGTAACATAAAAAATTAATGGACAACTGTTATAATGCTTTTGTTTCGTAATAATGGCAATAAAATTTGTAACATACAATTGTAAATACTCAAACACTCTACTCATACAAGAAAATATTAAAACTTTCTCATTTGACAAATTATTTTAGTTTAACTAAATTTAAACGATTAATTTGGTTTAATAGCCAAAACAAACTTTATACAGAAAACACTCACTCACAACGTAAGGAGTAGTGCTTAATAATTTATTAAAAATACTTGACGTGATAATTTACTAAACAATACATTAGAATTGTATGGAGTAACCCTTCATAATTATGTAAAGCAATATTTTTCCTTTGTGAGCTTTTTCTGACCACAACATAATATAACTCTAACCATGAAGGAACCATAATTGTTAATTAAAATATTACATATATGTATCGATGCCCACAATATTAATGGAGAAAAATGAGTGTGAACAATGCCAAGCACGTGGTTAATTAGTTAATCTGTCTCTCTCACTTTAAGTGAGTTAATCTTCAATCTTAGTGTAAGAATAGGTAAATTGATTTCAGCTTATATATAAATAATGTTTTAAAAAACTACAGATTTGAAATACTAATTGTAAAATTCCAGTAAATACTGCATTTTTTTGGTAAGTTACTTTTACTGTGTTGACTACCAAATAACATTTTATTTTCATTAAAAAAACCTTTAATTATGATTAGGTATGTTAAAATTAAAAAAAAGGACATAATATATAATAATAATGGTTAAATTTTGGTTGTAATAACTTTATATAAGTCATCAGTGTGATATATCTACCTCTTTTATTATGAAATAGTTAGGATGTGTGACTGAAATTTATGGACAACGGAATATTTGGAAAATCTATCATGTTAAGAGGTAATTTAAATAGATTTTTCAAATATTACAGGCGAGAAAAATAGATTTCTCCCGTAATAATAAATTCTATATCCACCTTTAATTTTTAATGTATATTGTAATAATTTAAATTGATAATTAATATTATATATATATGTATATATATATATATATATATATATATATATATATATATATATATATATATATATATATATATATTGGAGATTTTACTGAACTTCATGGCAATCTGACACTATTTTTTTTTTTCTGTGTGCATTAAATATACAAAATAAAATATGATTACTAAATAATGACTTATTATGTAGCAATGATTTTATCTTACAGTTTCTTATGAAAAATTATTCAATCAAAATGGTAGGTGTAAGATGTGATATTCGACAATTTATAATAGAATTTTTAACTGTTAATTTTAAGTAAACAGTTCTGGCTTTAATTGATGTTGAATGATTAATAATCTTACAATTAAATATCATCTCACATTACGCAATTCCATGATTTTACTTAATCACTCTTATTAGAGACATATTAACGAAAATACAAGCTTTTCTAATATTATGTATATATATATTATACAACTATATATAATTAAGTAATTTAATATGTAAAAGTAATAATTTTTTTTATATTTATTCAATTAGAAATATTAGTTAAATAATAAAAAAACTTAAAAATTTACATTATTAAATATGCTTTCTTTATATATATATTTATTAAAAAATAAAATGAAAAATTCATGCCGGTTAACCTACTTTCTAAAGAGGCTACTGAAGACCCTTAACCCACCCTAATTATGATGATCTATTTTCATCACACCAATAATAAAGTGAATGTATTAGTTAGTTTTGCCATCTGTATTAAAAAAAAACTTCTTTTAGGAGTCATATTATGACTTTCTTTATGGATGGCGATGTAAAATATTTTATATTGTTAATGCATGAAAATTAAACTCTAAAACATAAGAAAATATTTTATATGTTGACCATGTAAAAATATTTTACATTGTATTTTAAAAAATATAGTAATAAGTTAATTACCTTTTATAAAAGTTATCAGTTCACACTGTAAATATTAAACTCTAAATTACGTGAAAACAGTTTACGTATCATCATTACAAATAAGCTTGTATTGTCTTTCTATGAGAAGTCTTATAACTTAAAACATTATACTTTAATTAACAGTGTAAAATGTATGAAAAGATAAGTTCTCAAAACATTACACAATTAACCAAAATCCATAATTTTAAAGTAATAGTTTCTTTCATTTTTAATTAAACAGAATTATGCTAATTAAAATATTTTAACGTGTGTGTTTTTTAACAATCAGTGCCCTTTTATGTTACTTTAACAACATGTTTGATTGTGTAAAGATAAATCACCTTCATCCAGTTTTTAAAATTCAGAGGGCAGAAAAAAAAGTTGATTCTAAATAAAATATAAACACATTATTATTTGGTCACATGCAACTCACAAAAGGTTGAAATTGCGCACCCAAAACGCGAGCTGGAACCGAATTAACCAACTTGATGAGAAAATCAATTCCATGTCCAATCAAAACTTATGTTTATTTAGAATGACCAAACTCATACTCTATTATTTTTTCAACCCAAAAAATCTCAAGATATTTTCCATTTTCACAGTCAAATCTCATTTTTTTTTTGTCACAGGGTTACACCTTTTTTTTGTTTGACTACCACATGTGCCTAGAGATTTATTTTTAGTGAAATTTATCATGGGGACTGCAGTTTAAGACATTAACTTTATCAGTTACATTGACCCTTGTGTAGGTTCATGAACCCTACAAATTTAGTAAAATTTAAGGGAAAAAAAAAACATTATTGACTAAGTATGTAACTTAGTTTTCTCTTCTTAACTCTTAGAATTAGAAAAGGTAGTCCTCTAAAATGAAGCAACACATTTTGTGTATAGAAATGAAAAGGAAAAAGGTTGAGAAAAGTGACTGCACAACTGAAGTGTGTTGAGCTTTGGGTCAAACAGAAATAATGGGTTCATTTGGTCTCAAAATCTATCCATCTTCATGTTCTTCTTTTATCTCTTTGTATTTTCTTAACTACCTTGAGTTACACTCTTTGAATCAATTCCTTAAAAAATACTCACCCTTCAAAATCTGTTGAAAGGGGACAAAGGGACACAGTGTGTGTGGTGCTGCAGTGGTGCTACTTCCATTCACCCTTTACTTCTTTAACTAACTTGGCTTCCACTCTTTGAATCCCTTTCTTCTAAAAGACTTATTCTTCTTCAATCGAAAGAGAAAAAGAAATAGAAATTATTATTATTGGTTCAGAACCCAGTTACATTTTCAATGACTCTAAGTGTTAGGCTTAGTACCAATTAATCATCCCAAAATTCGCAGCCTTCAAAGTTTGTTGAAAAAACAACTGAGCTTTTATTTTATTAGGTAAGAATGCTACAATTCAACGTATGAATCACTACACTGTACATTTCTAAGTGTATAAATTAACTCCCGAATAGCCTAAGTGCCTAACACGCTATTTATGGAAAGAACTCTAACTTTCCTCAACGTCCTTGGGATTTCACCATTTTGCCCTCACAATTTTTTCAAACGCACTTTTATATGAAACTGTAAGATTGTTAGTTTTTGAATTAACTATTAAATCTGTGACGAGCGTTTTCTATTTTCTGAACAAATAATGGTTGGCATCATGTTAAGATTTGGAAGGTAGTGTTTATTGGATCAAATGGAAAGTAAAAAACAAAATTTAGTTGAAGCCAGAGAGAGAAGTTCTATTCTGTTTCTTTTCATACATTTCAACGCGCTTATACGCCCCTATACAACTGTTTTATACTTTTTGACTTCACATGCCAAACACAGTTCATTTAGCAATTAACATAAGCAACTTTCCTTTTTTTTTTATTTTTCTTAACTTTCTTTTTCCTTCTTTTATACACGCAACTTTTATTCTTTTAATAATTCTACTAACAGGTAACGATGGTGAACAAAAGTAATTAATTATATTTTTAGTTTCTTCATTTCAAATCATGCCTAGTATTTTCCCTCTTTAATTTAGAAATTTATAAACAGTAAGATTAAGAATTAACGTGTGATAAATGTTACTTAGGAAATTAAATTCTTTGTCAATGGTCTTTTTTACTAAATGAAGAGTATCCATAAACTAGAACACATTCAACAATAGGAAGAGTGTGAAAGTGAAGTTGCCCACCGACGCTTTTCTCACTAAGTTGCAAAAAAATCACTTTTTAAAGTCACTTCCTTAACTAAATGCGAATGTAACGGACTTAAATGAACGACGTGATTGAACGCCCAAGTCTTTAAAATATATGCTAAATGACTTTATATATATCTAGTTTTTAGAACGCGTATTTATTTTAGAAAATATAATTCCACTAAAAATTTGAAAAATAAAACTTTTGTTTTCGATATACATAAACTTAAATTTAACACTAGCAATTAATTAGATTATAGATTCACGCTAATGTGTTCCCTGTGATATGCATATAATTAGATAAGATAGTTATCAAGTTGCTTCCTTGATTATTAATTCTGGGTGTGTCGGTACAGTGAGCAAAATGCTCTTGTACTTTTTTTCCTATTGAGAATGGCACATGGGTTTGTATCCTTATTGTTGAAGCATGCATGATGTATAAACAAAGATTCAATGCCAAATTAATATCCCTAGACAGAAAATATTAGTATTAATATGATCGCATTTTATCCTACATAATAATTATAGCATATAAACCTCAAAAAAAGAATACTAAATAATTAATTCAGTTAAAGTTTAACAACTTTTTCCTTTCTTAAAAAACTATCAGTACATGAGGTATGCACCCTTAGAAGTAGAACATGTGTTGTGGATAATAATTGAGAAAAAAATATTTCTTAAATGGTCTCTTCGGAAATTGAAGATTTACCATTGGAAGAAGGTTTAACTAGAACTTGTAATTTACTTTAAAGCCACTGATGAAATTTAGATATTAACTATTATAATTAATTATAATTTATAGTTATCTCGTTCTGCTTGATATATTTTCCATAAATTAGTTTATCTTATGTTTATTATTTCAACTTTATGTCCTATATAAATATTAGTATAATTGAATCGTTTAGTTTTTTGGTTAAATTATTAAATGATGTTAATCACTAATAATTTTCATTTTATATCAGTACTAATTAGTATTTAACCCAGTACAACTAAGTAGAGCGTTTGAATAGTTAGCACAAGTTCACATATTCAAACCTTATTATTATCACTGTTAAAAGAACAAAAAATTCATGAACTTTTTATTGAATTTTTAAGTGGATAAATTACTAATTAAGTTGGACTATATAATTTAAATTAATAGCTAGTAACAAGGTGCGAACAGTTTGCAAAGTCCTAAAATTAAACATTGCTATTGTCATTGTAAAAAAAAAAAAGTTATTGACATAAACTATCAACATATGGATCTTTCAGGGTTACAGGTACACGTACACGATCATGATCTTTGATTCTGTAATTAAATTATAGAATATGTTTAAATGATTAAATTTCTCATATATGCTAACATAAGCAACACCAAAGCAAGTAAATAAATAAATCAATGTTTTAACATTTAGAGTGATTAATACTAATTTATTATATAAAGAATTTTTGCTTGTAATTAGAAATATTTGTATATTTCGTGAAATAGTAAAAAACAAAATAAGTATCTAAAAGTGGAATGTTGAGAGAGACGAAGAGAGGTGAAAGAGAAAATTAGGGAATAAGTAACAAAAAAAGCCTAACCATTGTACCTTACCTTTGTTTTACCTTAATTAATCTTCCCAATGTTATGTTGGCATGTTACCTCCCATGCTGGGTGGGTCCCGTGTTGCATGTTCGAAAGTTCGGTCCACACGTTCATCAACGTGGCGAATATGGACTACCTCAGTTAACGTGGACCCCACCCACTCAATTCCAGCAACACCACGTGACGTGGGACTTCCCTCACGTGACCCTGCCATCACTTCTCCTTATTCGTCACCTCCTTCCACTTTACCCAATCAGAGCCTGCCACCTGTGCTTGCTGACTTTTTCCCGTCAAAGCAACCTGTGACCATCCATACCTCGTTATTTCATTTTCTTTTACATTTTTATTTGGGAAGCAAAACAAAAGAGCATTAAGATATTTTCTGTTGTTACAGTTTTTAAAGTGTTTGGTTTGGATGCATCATGTGGCGGTGGGGCCCACATATGGTAGTGCCGTACCTAAACATGGTCCGGGACAAAATGTGATCTCTCAGGGACTTTTGTGGGTCATGCCCCTAACAATGCCTACCCCACAAATCAGTCCTTAATTTAGGATTACGGCACCATTATCACTTTAATCCTTATATTTAATGTTACCAAGCATATAACGTATCAAATGAAATCTTTCAATTATTAATATCATTATCAAATCCTCATCACTGAATACTGAGGAGAAGTTGGTCGAGTACTATTACATATGAAATACATCTTTCAAAATAGCCAATAATTTTTAAGGTACCCATTAATTATATGCTAAATTTGAATTTTTAACTCAACAGTATAATGATATAAAGAGTGTATGCTGTGATAAATTCGTAAAATATATTAATTTTGAAATGTGAAAAAATTGCTTGATTTGGTTAAACAATAATAGAGGTGTAGTTAAATGGGAATTTTGGAAGGTGGTAGGTTACAAGAAAAAACAGAAGATAATAAGAATGTCTGATCCATTCAGGGTGTGCAGCTCACTAGCAGAATGCAGTGAGCTGTAAACTTAAATAAACACGACAATGGAGAAGCAAGGGAGGAGGTGAAGGAGCACGATTCTAAGTGCATGTTGACTATAGATAATTTATTATTAATTTAAGGTTGAATGATTGAACTTGAATCACATTTTCTACAGTACTATATGCTTAGTATTTCATAACCACACGGTTTGGATCCCAAAACACATTCTTATTCCTATACCTCTTTTCATTTATTCTTAACCCCTTATATCTGAATAATTAAAGTTTCTAGCCAAGTGGACAATCATATTTTATCTTACTGTGTATATTTTCTTAATCTTAGCCAAAAATACGTTTTTACTATATATTTATTCAACATTAAGCCGACAAATTATTATACAGTGAAATCAAAGTAGATCAGTTGCAGGTATAAACTTTGAATACGTTACTTAATAGAGAAAAATAAAATAAAAAATGTAATAAACAGATTGAGAGCGAAAAACAAACTATTTTATTTGATAAAATAAAAGGACAAGTTAGTTATAATGTGCAAAACGATTCATAGTTGGTGATTTTGCAAATCATTGAAAATATATTAGGCCAACAAGTCAACTTTTTAATAATATTAAGAGAAGCAGTTAGAAATGTGTAAGAGAAGAAAGTTTAGATATTTGTTCTTGTGTTTTCTCTTCTTACTTGTTTTATCTCTTTTCAATATTAAAATATAAACTATTTATTTTTATTTCACTTATTATGTTCCAGCTGTAAAAAAAAAAATACAAATTTATTATTTGTACCCATTTCTTATACGTTCATTTTGGAAAGAAAAAAAATAACTCGTTCATGCCTCCACTTAACAGTGAAATATCATGAATATCAGAATTTTCACTGTTTGTCATGAAAAATATATATATATTTTTTAGAATATACAAATTTGGATAGGTATACATAATTTTCTTTTTTAAGTTGTTATACTATAACTAATTTAAGTATTTTTGTTTTTTAAACTATTTTTTTATGAGAAACATAAAAGAAAAATCTTAAATGTTATATATGATTTTTTTTTATAACTATCGTAAATTTTTCTTTGACAAGAACGTGTCTCAATATTTAATTATATTCTTATAATTTATTTTTCAGCCTTTAATTTAATTTCATTGTTTAAATAGGTATATTAATGAATAATATATTTACTGTTATCGTTCCGTGAATAACATAACATAAAATTGATATTTTTTATTTTAATTCTATTCATGTAGTACGCTGAGAATGTTCTCGTTATAAAAAAAATAGTGTCACTATAGAACATTAATTTAGAGTGAATATATTTTCATTCCTGAATGACAGGTTTGTTGACCAAACAATAAAACTTTTAACTCAAAGTAATGCTTTCAAACGATACTTATAGAGCTGTTAAAATTGAGGATATATGCACTTTTGTAAACTAATTTTATTCTTTGGATTTTAGTAAACAAAAGAAGATTAGTTTAAATTTTAACTTCAATATTTTGTTGTTGATGCTCCTAATTATTCATATTTGAAAAATGTATGAACTATGATTGCATTGTGTCAATTTTAACAATAATGGAGAAAGTTGAATAAAATACTTAATTTGAATAAAATTATTACACCAAAAATAAAGAATATCATCCAAACATAATCAACATATCTTCTACACAGTAAATTTAAACTACAGATCTTCCAACAATATCATTTATAAATTTTCTGTAATTTAATTTCTAAAACTTTAACCAGATTAATGACTAAATAATTTAGTCCTTCAAGATAATGGAATAATTAATTAACCTCTATAATTTTTCTTATTTCTAAATTTTAAATTAAAATTTTAAAAATTTTATATTTTTCACTCCTACACAAAAGTTAATTTTAATGTTTCAAATTTTAAATTGAAGCAACTAAATAACACATTTGAAATTAAACAAAAGTTACAATATTAAATACAAATTCAATTCAAATTAATTTTAATGTTTCAAATTTTAAATTGAAGTAACTAAACAACACATTTGAAATTAAACTAAAATCATAATATCAAACACAAATTTAATTGACACATTCACTCATTGTCCTGATTGAGATCCTAAAAAACAACCACAATTTTAATTTAATAATAAAATAGAGATATAAAGTTCCTATCTCAATGACATATTTTGATCCACAAATACTCTTATACAATTAAAAAGAAATATCAATCAACACAACCATGTCATAGTTGTAATTGGTATTGCCCTCTCCTAACATGAGCATCCCATTGTCTTTTTTCAATGAAAGAAAAGTTTTTTCATATATTATTAAGAAGTGGAATTTTTACAAATCCATGAAACTAAATACTCATTGGTGGTCTGATAAGGTGTGATACAATAGTCCCAACAAACCTGGCTATGATAGGTTCTGATACCATATTAAGAAATAAATTAAAGTCTAACTCAATGTTATAATTTAGTTCTTTAAAATTATGAAATAATTAATTAGTCTTTATAATTTTTCTTATTTCTAAATTTTAAATTAAAATTTTAAACATTTTATATTTTTCACTCCTACACAAAAGTTAATTTTAATGTTTCAAATTTTAAATTGAAGCAACTAAATAACACATTTAAAATTAAACCAAAATCACAATATTAAACACAAATTCAATTCAAATTAATTTTAATGTTTCAAATTTTAAATTAAAGTAACCAATAACATATTTGAAATTAAACCAAAATCACAATATCAAACACAATTTTAACTGACACAATCACACATTGTGGTGATTGAGATCCTAAAAAACAACCACAATTTTAATTCAATAATAAAATAAAGATATAAAGTTCTCATCTCAATGACATATTTTGATCCATAAATACTCTTAGGCAATCAGAAAGAAACATCAACCAACACAAACATGTCATAGTTGTAATTGGTATTGCCCTTTTGTAACATGAGCATTCCATCTTTTTTTAACGAAAGAAATTTTTTTTCATATATTATTAAGAAGTGAAATTTTTATAAATCTGACTTGGTAAAGTGAGGTTTGCACCCATATCTTCAGTCGAGTGAGATCTTTAACAGAACCCTCCTTATATCAAGTATGAAACTAAATACTGATTTGTGGTCTGATAAGGTGTGATACAATAGTCCCAACAAATCTCACTATGATACGTTTTGATACCATAAATGAATTAAAGTCTAACTCAGTGTTATAAAATCAACTTATAAAATAAGAATTATCCTCTCTTATATACTGTAAATTGATCTTATATCTAATAATGTGATGTTTTCAACAAATATGTAATGAATAATAAGAAAATATTATCTGAAAAGATGAAAATTAATCACTTATATGTCTTATTCATAAGAAACTCATTATGAATATTATTATATCAGATAACTAAAATTCTTAACTAACCTTCGATCATATAAATTTGTTAACATAAGAGTTCTTTTTTTTAAAAGATAATAGTCAGATAACATATTCTGATGGTAAGATAAATGAAAAAAAGTTTGTGTATTTAAATAGTTTGTTTTTTACCTTTTTTTTTCTTTTTTTCACGTTCTATCGAAATTCACACTGAGAGTTAATAGTGTATCATCATAGATAACAATACATACCAAAAATTAAACGAAATCATTTCAAATTGAACTACACATTTACACAATCTTGTTTTTGTAACATTATGTGGCAGTGTTATGTGATACATTCATTTGTGTTGAACATTTTGGATTCATAAAATTATGATTTTATAATATATGATTAATTAATTATTAAAAATATGTGACTTTTTCTTATTATAGGTTTGAAAGGTAATATTTTCATATATCAGACCTTTTAAATTTTTTTAATTGGTAATAAATAATAATTAAATAAGATAATATAATTGTTTCAACTCGTGTATAAAAATGTAAAAAAAAAAAACAAAGAAAAAAAGGAAAATGGTAAATAATGCAAGATATAACTCTTTTGTTCGAACTTGCTTTTACAAACATTATATATGTTGAAAGTTATAAATTCATATTACCAAAAACTACCTATTTCGTAATTGGTAGACATATCCTTTTGTTGTTTGAGTTTATGTAATCTCTCCTTATTTGTCACTTTAAAATATATTTATTGTTATTATATGTTATTATGTGAACAATATTGTTTAAGGAATGATGACTTATTAAGATATTTAATTATATTTGGTTTTATTAGTTGTAAACTAAAATAATTTCAGAAAATAATACAAAATTAATTGTTTCAAAAATAACACAAAGTACAATTCTGTAAAGTTTTTCTCCTTCCAAAATTGCATTTAAAAGAAACTAATCAAATGAGATATTATGTACATATAAAATAATACTTGAAAAAAAAGTAAGACATTCAAATAAGGTTAAAAATAATCACTTTACAAAATTGGGTAAAAGAAATTTAAATTTTTAATAATTTTGAATTAACATTGTCCTTTCATAAAATAAGTATCCCATGATTATTAATATTGGAGTTTAAAAATTAATTCATTTTTAGAAAACTCATTTGGTAAAATAAGATTTGTATCTATTTTTATATATAATAAATTAAATTTATCTACAATCTATTTGGGATCTTCAACATGATCCTCCTCAAATTTAGACATATTCATATCAATTATGGAACTGGATATTTGTAGGTTATTTGGTATGAGGTGGCATGATAGGCCTTCAACACGACCGTGTTCAAATCTAGGCATATTCATATCAATCATGGAACTGAGTATTTGTAGGTGGTTCCATAGGAGGTGGCATGATAGGCCAACAAACCTAGTTAGAATATGTTTTAATATCATATTAAGAAGTGAATTAAAATTTAACTCAACCTTACAAAACTGACTTGTAAGATGAATATTGTCCTTACTTATATACTCTAAATAAACATTATCTCTTATGCCATGTTTGGATGTGATGATGGATTTGAGGAAGTGGAAAATAGTGGATTTGAGGTGAAAGTATGTGTGTTTCAATTAAAGGAAAGATGATGAAAAATAAAAGAGAAGTTTATAAAAGTTTGTGTGAGATGTGAAAGGTGTAACTGATAAAATAATTATTTTAATAGATGAAATAAAATTAAGTATAATTTAAAAAATAAAAATAAATGATTATCAATATTTTATAAATTTATTTTTTTATTATTATTACTTCTATTATTGTTATTTTATATTTTTGTTATTATAATTATTATTTACATTTTAAAATTTTTATTATTTCAAAATAAAGAATAAATATTTCTTATATTTTATTTAATTATAATTTATTAAATTAATTTATTATATATGATATATTTATACTTTCTTTGCATATCAACAAAGAAAGTTTAAAGGAAAGATTTTTTTCGTTTTTCCCAATTACGTCTCTCTCTTTTTTGCAATTTCAGCTTTTTTTCTTCACTTCACCACTTTTCTTTATCTTATTGATTATTGATGTGATATCTTTAACACGTATACAATCAAGCTTAAGAATGTATTATAAAAATTATTTTATAACTCATGACCTATGCATCTTAAACACGACAAACCCGTTATAATTATCTTTACTGTTTTAATCATTATTAGTGTTAGAAAACTAAAATTCTTATCTAACATTTGATCATCTTAAGAAATTTTTCTATTAAAATAATAGTCACATAATATATTTTAATTGTAAGATAAATGAAAAAAAATTATATCTTTTAATAGCCTTTTTTTTCATTTCTCACGTACTATCGAATATCACATTATTAGTGGTTGAAAATCAGCATATATAATACATTAACAACTAGAGCAAATCCTCATATCAAGGTAGCAACACAAACCAAAGTTCACATAATCATTTCAAATTGAACTGCACATTTACATAACATGCATTACATAATATTATTTTGTAACATGCGGTACTATTTTGAGCTTTGTACACTTATAGGTTATATTTGTGTTGAACATTTAAATTATGATTTCATGACATTGTGAGTATATGATTAATTAATCACTAGTAAAAAAAGAGAATTTAACGTTGTGTGAAAATGATGTTATAATGTGCACACAATGTCGATTAAACAAAAAAAACGTCGTGGATATATCAGTAATAAATAAAAATTCAAAATTTTAAAATTTTTCAAATGACGGGTGAGTCATCATGTCGATTGGGAGCTTTAAATTGACGTGGTGTTTTGACAATGACGTCGGTTCTGGTAGTCCAACCGACATTATGGTCACTTTGATAACATTAGTAAAAAGTGGGTAAAACTAGGGTTCCCACCACGTCAATTCTGGGGCTTATGACCGATGTGGTTCTGCCTGTTTTAACTCAGCTACACTGTTTTTTACTCGTACACTTTTTGCCTCCCTCCCTCATTTTCACTCTTGTGCGCGCGCTGCTTCTTCAGAGTTCTCTCTTGCTCACATTGTCATTTTCTCTCTCACTCATCCTCTCTTGCATTCTGTCTCGCTTTCTTGCTCATGTTCTCATTGGTACGTGATGTTCTCCCTCGCGTGTTGTTCTCCTCCTTTACTCTCATTGTTTTTGTGGTTTCACTCACTCCATTTTTACATTCTTTGGTTTTGATAGATTTCGTTCGGATTGATTTCCGTTCACTGATTTTGCCCTCCCTGTCTACAAGAGGTATGTTTTCTTATCTTTGTATGCTTGTAATGTTTTATGGATACTTGTATTATAAATTTAGGGTTTCAAAAATTTTTGGACGGAAAAACTTCAAATGGTCATAACTTTTGATAAAGAGCTTGAGACGTTCCAAAAATGAAAGTTGCTCGAAATGGGGTAACGAAGCCCCTAGCCAACAGTTGAAGGAGGTTGGGCCTCCGAAATTTCCAAAATTCTATCGTTTAAGGTTTCTTTTTTATTTTTTGTTATTTTTTATCCATTTTTTTATATTGTAGCCTTTGATTTCACATATCTACACTGGCTAAAAAATTCTAAAATTTTTTGTGATGTTTTCTTGTATCGATTAGAGATTTATATATTTATAATTTCTTTTTAAAATGACAACACCACGTCGGTTGTCCATCACGTCGGTTTTAGCCAAACAGCCGACGTGGTGTTGTGGATTTCAACAAAGCACCACGTTGTTTTCCTTGTCCAAACCAACGTTGTAGTGGATCACATGACGTCGGTTGCCTCGTTTAAATCGACGTGGTGATGGACTACGTAATGTCGATTGTTTAACTAATATTATTTTTAACGTCTTCTGAGTCAACGTCGATTCGGAACCCAACAATAAAGATCTCTCAAAACTGCCAATAAATGTTTTTTTCTATTACTGAATTATTCGAAATATGTATGACTTTTTCTTATAGAATTGAAATTTTATCATATATAAGGAGAGTGTTTTGATTTTTTTAATCGATAATAAATAGCAATTAGATGAGATAATAAGATTATGAAATAGGATTGTTTCAACCGTGTATAAAAATGTAAAAAAAAAAAAATGAAAAAAAAAGTCCATACAAGACATTATCCTCTTATCCAGATTTACTTTTACACACATCATAACATTATTTTATACATAACAAAAAAAACAAACTCTTAAAGATACCCTTAACTAAACTGCTACAGATACAATCTTCGAAATTATAAATTCACCTAAACTATTTATTTTAATAACGGTTAAACATATATGAGTTTCTGAGATTTTGTAATTTCTTTTTCATAACAGTTTCAAACGTTTTACTTGCAAATGATACTTTCTAAGAATTCATCAAGACTCAAAATATTCGATTATATTTGGTTTTATTAGTTATAAAAATTGATTTTAAAAAATAATAATACATTAACTATTTTTTCAAAAATGACAAAAAGTGCATTTCAGTCATGTTTTTTTGTCCGTCCATAATTGCATTTTTAGGAACTAAATCAAATAAGGTATTACGTAGATGTAAAAATAACTAAAAATGTAGTAGATTCAAATAAAGTTAAAATTATTAAGTTCACAAAGTCCAGCAAAAGAATCTATTCGCTTATACAAAGAAAAACGAACAAATAGAAAATATTTTTCTTTTGTTTTTTTTTTACTGTAGCTAATGGAAACCCTTTTTTATAAAATATGTAAGAAAATGTTTCTTAATCTTTTTCTGATATGATATTTTGGTAGACAATTGAATATTATATGACATTTTTATAGCATTGAAAACAATTATTATGTTTGAAATGTAAATTTATACACAGAAAACTTATTTATTTTGATATTTTTCTTAAATTTATGATCAGGTATCACCGCTGCAAGTGTGACATGAACATACCTGAGTTATTTTTTGAACGTGAGTATATTGATACTAATAATTATTGAGTGTGGTTATGTTACTACTACTAGTTGGCTTGTCATGCCTTTTAGCAAATATTGGTTGTAAGTCACGTGCATGCATGATTCGGTACTTGCATCCACACAATAGGAAATATTGGTCCCCACATAATCATAAACATCTTTCATTTCAAACCCTACTATCCTGCTCCGCACCGCAGCCTAGTAATCACCCTCTCTGGAGGCACGTGTCACGTCACCGGGGAAATTAAATTTCAAAGGCAAAAACATCCTCTGATAGTGAAAGCACGTCGAAAGGAACCAAGTGCACCGCTTCAAATATTATTATTGTTTATTTATTACATTATTGTTAGGCCCTGAAATTATTAAATCGTATTAAAAAAAATGGAAGTACTAGAAATAAAAAGGAAAATGACCGGAATAAATCTAGCGTGTCGGTGGTGCCGACAGTTAAGGCACCGACAGGTTAACCGGGAAAAAGAGGTTGATTACCGGTTAAGGAAGGCTAGCGGAGCTGAATCCCCTGTATTTACCGTCGGTGCGTACTATTTTGACTTTCCAAATGGATTTTCGTTATCTCCACATAATAAATAAATAAATAATATAAACGTTATTTTGTCATCACGACACGGAGAATGAAAATTAACATATATATTTTTTTTCATTTTTTAAAGTAAAGTATGATTCTGTTTACACAGTTTGAGAAAAATTGTGTTTTCTGTGAAGAAAATTGAAAATAAAACCTGCTTTATTTTAAGAGTCCTAATAACTAATATTAAAAAAGCGAACACCATGTCTATAACACTAAAAGAGAAGACCATAGTGCAACGGTCAGAATTTGTCACTATATTTATAATTAGTATTTTTTTTTCCTTTTCCTGAAAGGAGTATACAAGGTTCCTCTTATTAACGTGTTTATTTATTATTATTAATATTAAACTTTGCAGACATAATATTTGTTTGTTCTTAAGACACATGAGGTGTGGTGGAGCGCAGAGGAAAAATAAATGAATCACGTGATGATGTCACGTGGGAGGACTTATTTAATTTGTGAAAAGGATTATATAACTAAATATTTCTCAATCACCGAATTAAACGCCGAGAATAGGGAAACGAAAGCGATAGTAACATGTGAGGTGAGGGCTAAGAAGGTATTTTCAACCATGCTTTTAGTTTTAAACCAAAGTTTCAATTATTAAATTAAGTGTCTCCTTCAAAAGACAAGGAAGATTTATAAGGCATAGCAAGATATAACATCTTTGAATGCGGACATGTGCCACGTGGGTGCCACAATTACATGACACAACGTGGGGACAACGTTGTTATTTTCTAATTTCTATGTGTAAGCAAATTACGCTCTTGCCCATGCATGAGATAATTTGTGCTACATGAAACAAGGGCATTTTGGGAAAGGAAAATAAAGGGTTTTAGGGGTGCTTCCCATTTAAGGGAGCTCATCAACACAACGTGGAAAAAAGAAATTGAACAGTGTGTGGAGAGTGGCAACCCACTCCTTATCAAAGGCATTGGTGACACAACACAACTCTAAGGCTCTCAAAACACTCTATTTATAAATCACAATCACAATCCCATTATAAAACTCTATGTAAAAACAATAAGAGTTGGATAATCGTGTTCAAAAATTTTGTTGGTCCCTTTTATGATTAAATATTTACTTTTTTTTTAATAAGAATTTTCATTTTGAGTTGTGGCTTGTCTTCAATTTTGTTTGCATTTTTTTTTATATGGGGACTTGTTTTTGTGAGAAGGTTACATAGTAACTTTTGTGGGCCTACCCAAGTTCTAATAATAGAGGCAACTTTGTCCCAAAGCCCAAATATTGTTTGGAGTTATGTAGAAAATTCATCGCAACCAACTTGGCCCACACCCATAAACCACAAAAATGCCAAAAAGACACCAAAGAAACAAAGCAATAAAAATGATGCATAGACCAATACCAATGGAATCATTCACTCCAATGACCGACAATTTTATTTTTATTTTCTAAAATTTGTAGCCAATTGTTTAGAGCCTCGCGTTTAAAGCCTCAACTATAGTCATATATCTGGAGAATGTTTCATAATCCATACATAGTCTTGTAAGATTTTTTTTGATACATTTTATAAAACTTCAGCCACATAATTGCTTGGATCGATTTCAAGCTTGTTCCTCTGAAAAAGCCATTGAAGTGAATGGTATTCATGTTACATGTCACATTGATCAATTGAACATGAAACTTGAGATGCTACACAGGTTTTATTATTGGATTGAAGAGACAAGAAACAAAAAAAGTGAAGAGATTTGAATCCCCCCACATAAATGAGAGAATGGAAGGTGAATGTGCAAAATGCATGGGAAGTATGTGGTGCACTTATGATGGTTGTGAAACAGTATGGTGCACTATGACTCTATTATGAGATAGTATTTTGAAGGAATAGAGTGCATACAATTTGGCAAACTTTGATAATAATTGCAAGGAAAAGTAGAGTGGTGGTGAGGTCACACAGGACCATTTTGTCTACACTCGATGAGAGTTGAGGGTAGTGCAAGATCAATAGCAAAGTCTAGTAGTACCTCATCATCTCCATTTTATTTTCTTTATTATTCAAAATCTAAATCTTTTGCAATGCATTCATTTTATTAGTACCTTTGTGAGCTACCAAATGATACGAGTTTTTGTGTATTCATGGTAAAAAACCAGTTTCAATAATCTTTAAATTATAATTGCCATATAAATAATTAATATATCAAGTTTATCGTAGTTTTCAATTTTTTTTGGTCAATTGCAGTTTTCTTTAACTTAGTTATATTTAAAAAAAAAAAAAAACTTATTTATAACAACTAGGCCTGGTCAAGACAACCAGTTTTCAACCTAATATCCAAGCCTGGCCCATGTTTGAAAAATCTTCTTAAAATTTTGGAAACTGCTAAACACACCTCCCTTTTTACTTATTTTTTATTCATAAAAATTGAACAAAAATATTATAAAGATTTACCATGAGTCACCCACTCTTACCTCAATGAAATGAGATAGAGGGATCCCTTGATTGGTTGTTTCGTATTTATTTCTTCAAAAACTATTCTCATATTTTCCTTTTAAAAATCAGTGCACCCCATTGCCCTTGTGAAAATAAGAGTTTCGAAAGTGGATACTGGAATTTAAGTTCAAGACTGTAAAACCTTGTAAAAATAAATAAAAGGGAGGTGGGAGGTGCGCTTAACAGTTATGAACCCATGGACGTAACGTGAAATGTGGGCTGACCCAGGACGAATGAATGTTTTAATTGTAGAGAAACCTCGTACACTTGTTTAAAGATTCGTTATTATTAAACCAATAAGAAAAATATAAATTTTTTAATTGTTTTATTTTACCTATTTTGCTTTTATAGGATGCATTTTGATAAGTTGCAAAACAATGTTATCATCTAATCGTAAGAAAAAAAAAATTCATTTTTACTAGAGAAAAGAGCAAACAATATGGCATGTAACCATAATGTACCATCGAAGCCACTGTAGAGAATATTTGTTTTAACATTTTCATTTAGTTATTAATATATAATATCTACTATCAACATTAATTACCAACTATTACTTGATACAAATAGTAGTAATACGTCTTTTAATTAAGTGATCAAGATTCAAATCATGGCAAAACAGAATAAAACATGAAATAGTATATATGAATACAATGATTAAAAAATATATAATAAATAATATCCTTCTACTCTCCCTCATGTCATTTTTCAGTAAAATTAAATTATCATAGGTACTAGACACAATTATATTATTAATGTATGTATAACATTTTTTAAAAATCTAGCGTTAAAGTTCCGCCAATTTCTTTTTGAAAAATTTATTACTTAAAAGTAATTATTCCACCATTCACATTATACCCACTCTTCTCCCTTGACCAATGCCAATACAGTGCATATTTTTAGCATATGAATGTAGCTTCTAAATAAAACATAGAAACATGGTATGCATTTATTGAGAAAATCCTTTGGAATTGCATGGGCAAGATTAGAATTGAAATTGCGATCCTGATTTCGTTCTTTTTTTAACTTGTGATTTGCATATTATGTTAAGCCGTGACACGAAGCAGGCCAAAGAATTAGTTTTTGTGTACCATATATTAGATAGGAAGGAACACAGGAAAACTCCCACCACCGGTATCAATTTTGTTTGGTTGGACAAAACATGAAGAATCCAGGGCAACAACTTTTACAACATGTCTTATTTCTACTCCTTAACCTTTGCAAGTGTCGGAGTACCAGCTTCTGCTCCTCAAAGACACCAAGAAATTCTCAAGTCCAAAATTATGAATTCACCGTAAATGCTTTCGTTGCATCCATATGATTTAGTCGACACGTTCCAAGGAGGGCTTCTGGGAGCTCATCTTGTGTGTTACTCTGCACTCATTTTCAGATGTGTCACTTTATCCAATACATATTTATACTTTGGAGAAAACTTGTATACAGTTATTTAGGTGCTATTTGTTTAGTTATCTAATCATAATTAAATGGAGTTTTACTTTGTTAATTCAGTTAATATAAACTTTTACCGAATCACATTGATAAATCATTTTTACCTGTATCAAAAACGCCATTTCTACGACCAAATTGTTCAAGTATCCAAGAACTAGGCTAGCTACCCCTCTTGCCACTGTTGATGATCCAACGTCGATATCAAGCTAATAAGGCAAACATAATTCAAAAGTTAGCATATAGAACAAGAGAAACGAGCTGAAAGTAATATGCTTTCCAATTATTACTTAATTTGGCAATGTTACCTCTAAATAGTTCTTCCCACGGATATAAAGTACTTCTAGTGCTTGCCCCACCAAACATGCTTTCTTTCCAACACTTTGCTTTACTATCCATGATCCCTGGGAGAATGAAAACCATTAGATACTCATCTTGATCCTGAAATTTTTATTTGTTTGTTGCATGCAACATTTAAGCAGAAATGAACCTTGGAGATGTATGGTATCAGCTTAAATCTAGAGTTCCTGTAAGCATCATCTCCATCCACAAAGCTCTGCAATAAGGGATTGTCTTCCAAAGGAGTTTTCAACATGTAATAAAGTGCAAGGGAATACATAGGAGTTCCGGGCATCTGATTCATCATCACAATACTATGGTTGTCAATCTTATACTTTGAGAGTGATGGATGTAACAATCAAAATGAGGTAATACTCACTTGTATGTTGATGACAAAAAAGAATTCTGGACCACCTTTTGCTGCATATTGCTGAATAAATCCCAAAGCACAAAATGATTATAAATTTTAGCGGTTATTTTGTGACAGTAATTAGGACCATTTTATCACACATAGACAAATATAAGACTGAGAAAAAAGGGAATATACCTGAACTATGGAACCGGGACGACTACTTAAGTTATCTTCTCTTGTGTCCGAACGAAGCCAATCTGCACCAACCATTTGCGTCAAGGTGCCGTGTGCCTTGACCTATAAAACAGAAATTTATTTACCCTTTAAAATAAACAAATAAAAAAAGTAGTATAAATTTGTTTAGTATAGTTTCAAACATTAGCATCTAGCTTCGTTGAAGCCTTTCACAAATAACAGTTATGATGACAGTTTCATCTCATATAAAAATGAATTTGAGGCATAAAACTTTCTGTCTCTTGGGTTTCATCTTTGGCTAGGCAGAAAGGAGAGGGTGATGAGATTTTTTATTTATTTTTTTAAGAAATCATGTATTTGGTGATCAAATTTTCAGCGTTCCTTGGCGGTGTTTAGTTTCTTTTCCTGTTAGACTAGTATGTGTTCATTTGTAATTGTGACAATGTTGGATAATTTATTAGTGTTTTGTGTTCAGGATTTAGTGAATAAAGCACCTTTTTAGAGATTCCTTTTACATGTTGAACATAACTCAAAAAAGTTAAAATGAGGTAACATAAATTTAAGGTGAAAACTTAAAACACCAAAAGTTAAAACCTTTTTAAAATACCTTTTGATGGTCTTGTAAATAATTTTCTCCTCGAACCAGAAACAAAGATGGATCAGAAGCAGCCCAGGTGCAGGGCAAAGAACAACTTGGATCGTTTTGAAGAGTGGCTCCATAAGAGCATGATGCACTTTCCTCCCTGGCAGCTTCGTGCAAATCCATATACCCCTTTTTCTGAACTGCAACACGTATAAAATATATTAAAAAGAAATATGTTAAGCACATTCCATCAGAAATAATTTTAGTAAGAATTTAAATTATAAATTATCAACTCTAACCTGCAAGGTCGTGTAACTTTTTTACCAAACCAACAGCTGTTGATATTCTGGGCATAGGCATACCCTGTGCATCCCAATGGTTCAATCTCATCAATAGTTGATATTATTAAGATATATCATTATCATGAAAAGATTGTTTAGATAGTAAACAAAACAAGCATACGACGTAATCACACAAAATCTTAATGTGTGCTTAGATTCCTTACATAAGAAAAAACATCATTGTAAACTTGTCTAACGTTAGCAAAGCAGAAAAATAGAAAAAAGAAACATTTCAAAAACCAATGTTGGTAAGCAAAAGTACCACCTGATCAGAAGCCACGTCAGGATGCCATTGATTGTCAAAGTGATCATATTCTGTTGGTTCAGGAACATCAAAGAACTCATCAGAATCATTCAACCCCATTAAATTTGTCCGACCGGAAGGTTCTACCTCGTCTTCTAGAACAATAAGAGGTTCCTCGTACATGCTTTTCTCCTCTGAAACTTCAGACTTAATATCCTCCTTTACACCAAGAGGCAATCCAATTTCTTTTGTCATTGTAAGAGGTTCAGAGGAGCAATTTCCACCTTTAGTTCTAAACAACTCCCGAAGAGCTGCGAAAAGGGGATTATAGTAAAATTTGATTTATAAGAAATGTGCCAAGACTACGTAGATGACAGAAGTTTGAAGTCTGCCACATACCTGCAATTCGTTCAAGCATACGAATAGTAATGGACCTTGCAGATGAGGGGCGCAAATACAATTTCCAAAACTTCCAATCAATAGCAAGCATGTGTCTCACCACTGATTGCGTTCCCTTGTTAACAGGAGTCACTACAAATCCTCCACCTGCCAAGTGTTCAAAACCTCCTTATTCTTTCTGTTATTCTTGGGATTGTTTTCTTATTTTTGGTACTTTACCTTATTTTAGGAAACTAATAAATATTGGTTTCACAAAACTAGGAACACATTTATTTTAGGGAAGTCTTCATCTTTGACACAGCTTTTCATCACCCTCCAGTTATAAATAAACGGGTTTTTATAGTTTGTGTTTTGGATAAACTAATTCTTACATTTATTATATGAGAAAATAAATTTTAACTAAAAAAAGTATTTCAAATTTTTATTTTTTATTTTTAATTATTTATTTTCATTTTTACTCTTTTTTTTCTTTATAATTTTAATTGAGATGATTTTGAAAAGATTATATAAGTACATAATTATTTTTTAAAATATTAGATTAATTGATTTTTTTGTTATGACAATAAATTAAATTCAACACTAAATTACGTTAAACCTTATAATAGTATTAAATTTATAAAATTTTAAGACAAAATATTGCCAACTAAAAATAAATAATAATTATTACTATTATTAAGATGTGCCGAAAGCCGCACACTAAAAAAAATCAAGAAATAGTTACTCTTTATCTTTTGGGTGTCCCTTCTTATTTTATGACGTTTCATCTCCTATATCCCTCTGGCATAGGATTGAGTTATTTGGTAGCATTGAAAGGCTAAATAATATCTCAAAATTAAAGCATACATTACTTTTAAGGCAAGCTCGGACATAGCCTTTCTTTGGTGGACACTTGGAATGGTACACAGAATGGTACAATAACACTGTCATAGAACAGAGATAAAAGGTTAACTGACGGATAAAAATGAACCTTATCTTCCCAAGATAAATATTTTATTAACATTACCATATGATCCATCATCCTCCCTCCTCCAATATCTTCGTAACAACAAATCTCTTGGTTTCATTCCCCTATACATGGAACATAATGATATATTAACAACATGTTTGCTGACCGAATTCTCGTATACAAGGTTCCATATATATCCTACCATGGTAACCAATCACTGTACATCTCTATATGAACAATATCTGTATGTCCATCAAGGTGTTCAACCACTCTGCCTCTATAAATACAAAAGTCCCATCTGCAAGAAACTAAGTGATTTAATATATAGGCTTCACTAAATCATGTGGATCAATTTCCTATTTTTCAAGTTAAGAAGAAGACTTACTCTGATCTTGAGGGATCAAGAGTCATAAGAGTGTTGAAGATGGCCTCTGAAGTTCCATCAACCACACCAACTGCCATAATTGCTGGGTGATCACCCCAATGCTGAACAAGGAAAATATCTTTTCATTTTTTAGAAAAGTTCAATACTTACTAAAATGAAAGTTTTATCGAGTTAGGAGCAACATACATTTCCAAGGCTATCCCAATCTTTGGCTTCTTTGAACATCCTTAGTCCTGCATAAGCAATGAACTATATGAGACACAGATTAGTCCCGCAGCCATGTGGTCTAGGAGCTAAAGATTTACCATTCTGACAACCAAAAATCTTCCATGGTGAAGGGGCAATAACATCAGCGGTAATCGTTTCGGTGCATAATTCTGTTTGAAGATTCAAGTTGATGTATTTCCAATCTGTGCTTTTTGAGCCTCCATTTCTGTTTTAAGGAAACATGAGACATTAAAAGGCATACTTCCCATAACATGATTACTTTAGTTTTTGATAAATATACACAAATATAGGAAGTTCAAGGAATTGTAGGTACGTAAATATTCATCACTACCTTATAGTAATGTTACAGCAAAAAGGAAAATATTCAGAAGAAGAAGCAGAAACTGTTGGACTAAATATTCAAAAGTAGTTAATGTACCTCAAAGTTGAACGTCTTCTTCTGATACAAGCCACTAAATTCTTTGCTGGAGCTGGGGACTCCTGAAAAAAAAAAAAAAAAAAAAAAAACAATAAAATATGCTTCGTATAAGGAGAACACCATTCACTCATTAAGATAGCAGAGTAGAACCTTCATTGCAGAATCCTGCAAGGTACGTATCCATTTTGCGGCTTCTTCTGAGCTACTTGCTCCCAACTATAAAATATGAGAAATATAGATCAAGAATATTCAGTGAAAATTTGTCATAAATATTTTACTCGGATTCTTAATTTGAACACACCTTAAGCTTATCACTTTGGTTTGTTGCATTATAAACAGTGAACATGAAGAACACCTGGACAATGCAAACAATTTGTAAATACTACAATTATTAAACGTTCTAGGAAACAGTGCAACTCTATCAAATAAGTGAAAAATAAAAAGACATCCAAGGTTGTCCCATAGAAAGAGTCCAGGTTCCTTACCTTTTTGTTCAAACTCTCCCTTCCATTATCACTAACCCGAACGCAAGAGTCAATTATTGCACTTCTAATTGGCTCCTGAAAATTAATATAACGCTTTCATTAATCACAATTAACAATTCAATCATCCAAACAAAGGAAATTTCCGATATTAAAATCAAAGAACACACATACCACACGTGAAACATTAAGAAAGCCATTGTAAAAACATGAATAAATCCAAAACCTTAAAAACGTTTACCATCCACGATAGATCAAATAATCAAACATGGTAATGAAACATTATTAGAGCATTAATCAAAATAAAATATGAAAAATAACATGCATGACTATGTGACAGACACCAATCAGCAGAGTGAGAATTGATCTCTTGGGACAAATATTTTTCATCAGAAGGAGCCGAGATCAAACTCGTGACCACACACGTAAAGTGAGAAGAACAAGGTTATGTATGAATGGTGTGACGTGGAGTATGTTGAAAAAGACGAAAGCTTTGATCTATAGGAGTGTTTACCTCGTTTGGGGTAAGGGGTTTGACCTTGAAGCTTCGGAGGACATTGTCTTTGAGAATGAAGTACCTCTTCCGCGAGTAATGCTGACCAAAGCGATTGGCACGAAGGAGATAGAGCCACCCTTCCATTTTCCTCTCACTCTGCGGAACAATACCCATTTGGAAAAATTGTGAGAAAGAAAGAAAGCAGTGAGTGAAATTGTGAGGGTGCATGGAATGAATGAAAATGAGAATGAGAAAGAGAGCAACGAAGAAGAACCTGAGAAAGGGTGAGAGAGAAAACGACGATGGCGATCCTCTGATCCCGCGAAAGGGAATCAGAGAATCGAAATTGTGAGGGCAGTGACAATGGTGTTTGTTGTTGCTCTTCTTCTTCTTCTTCTTCTTCTTCTATTTCCTATGTTCCCGCTTCATCAATAACTACTTTCTGCGTCTTTCCTTCTACTTCATATCACAATCCCAATTTACCTTCTTGCCCTTTCTCCTTTTACCTCTAAAATCACTTTTTTACTCACCCACACCTTCCTAAAATACACTTCCTCTTTTCAAATCAGACCATTTCTTTAATCTTTTTTTTTTCGATCAATTATTATATCATTCTATTACATCAAAATTACATTTTTTTTTATTTGACTCAGTCTCATATTTTATCCCATTTATCAAAACTTTAAATCCCAACATTTTGCTATAATTTATTTTTAGTTTGATAGCCATGCAAAATTTTGTAAACTGTTCATTAAATAAACATACGTGATTGTGTCTTTTTATAATCAAGATTAAACTTTTTGTTAATATTTAATGAAAATCTTTATAACTTGTACTGTAAAATTCAATTCTCTTTAAAGACTTGCACTATAAACAATTATGAAGTGAGTATCTTCATTTCAAAGTATAGTAGTAGTATCTATGATAAATATATTTTTATTATAATAATATTATTGGAATAAAGTAAGATTTTTATTAATAATGAAAAAAAAATGTTTTTGCAGCGTAGAGGAGAAGAGGGCAGAAAGGTAAATGAAAGGTCATTAAGAGGTTGTTTGTGAGTGAAGACAATGATTTGGTTGTTATTAAGATGAAATTAACAGACAATGAATCTTGAAACATGAGTTGCGGGGAATCGTTGTCTTGCATTAATCATGGGACGATAAAAAAGGCGTTCTTGAAAGCCAGTTCAAATCTACCTTTATATATGTATATTTTTGTTTTTAAAATCCAACAACATTCACTGCTAAACACAAAATCTTAAAGAGAATTTTACTAATTACTTTGGAACTTTTTTTAGCAATTACTTTGGAACTGATTTTTACATATAAGACCAGTTTGTTGTGCGTAAAAGTGTATTTAAAAGAAACATAATCATGTTATTTCAATTTTTATAATATTTAAAATTAGTTTTATAAGTAATTTACTTTTAAGAAACTATAATGGTTAATAATTTCAAAGAAAAAATTTACAATTAATAAATCTAATTACTGCTATTAGCAACAGACGATGTTGCTGCGCTTGTATGTCTCACTTCCATCATGTTACAATTTTTAATCTAAAATTTATTCGTTGTATAATAATTTTGTATTAGGTTGTATGTTAATTATAATTTAATAACATGTTTTTCGAATACATGTTTATGATTATAGTTCTTTTTTAAATTTTATGCAGCTTTTTTTATTATATGGTAATACATATTTACAAAATCTATTTAAAATAGTAACCCTATTAGTTATATAAGTTAAAATTTATCAACCTAGTTGGAAAAAAAATTAAGTATATAAAATATCTTGCTATAAACAAACATTTATATTAACTTTAAAAGAAGATTAATAAGGTTGACAAATTTTTCAATAAACACATATAGAAAAAAAAAGAAGAAAATAATAGAGTCAAATAAATTAGACTTATCTCATAAATTAAAACTAGCTTATAAACAATTTAATTTATGAAATTTTTTCCATTCACCCTCTCTAAAACCTGATTTTAATTTATGTATAACTTAATTACAACTAATAAAAGAAATTTATTTTATTTTATCTTCTTATTTTCTTTTAATTTATTTTATCTTCTTTGTTTTCTTTTAATTTATTTTATCTTCTTTTTTCTCTTATCAATATTCATTCAGAATACTATTCAAACAAAGCCTAAGTCAAACCTTAATGACTCGTATCAAACAAATAAGTGTTAGCACAAAATTTTAAAAATATGATAGCCTTGCTTGTTAAATTATTTAAAAATGTAAAGTTATTATCAAAGTTTGAGGCAGTTTAATTGTTGAGTATTGGCTTTAGGTACTCCAAATGTCTTACTACAAGGCCAAGCCGAACATTGATAAAAAGCATCGCTATGCAATTTAACACAGCTTAACTAATAAGCTTGTTTTCGCCTCTAAATGCATTTCCACTGTAAGAATAATTCTATATGATCTAATTTAATTTTTGTGAGGTTTAGTATTCATGTCATGTTATTTTTAAAGTTTTTTTTTTTTTTTCACAACTTTTACTCAAATGCGAGAATCTTATGGAATTCATACTTTTATTAATAATTC
>Ga0209700_101885_pt1 | contig 43444 bp, 40 predicted proteins | sample SiratroredBW_FD_187528 | JGI IMG/M metagenome (GOLD analysis project Ga0209700, IMG submission 187528) | Root nodule microbial communities of legume samples collected from California, USA - Siratro red BW (SPAdes) (version 2) | ecosystem: Host-associated > Plants > Roots > Nodule | place: USA... | reverse complement strand
AAATCAAGACATAATATCTTTGAAAAAAATATTTATATTAAAATGTTTAGATTATATATTATTTAATGATTTGATTAAGGAGACATCCTGTATGAACTTCCAATGAAAATCTATGAGTTTAATATTGAATTTAATAATATATATATATGATTATAGATATGTAATACGAGATTGAAGTATATGAGAATGTGATTTTATACTCTCTTTTTTTCAACAAATATTTACATTTATATTATTTTTCTTTGAATCCTAACTTATCTTATTTTTTATTTTTTTAAATCTATGTTGTAAGTGAGTAACAGATAATGTTATACTAGATAAAATTTTACAAAGAGATCAAACGAATATTACATTAGATATTTTGATATTTAATTATTGATATTGAATATTTTTAAAGTCCTCCTGTATTTTGAGATTTTGGATGAGTGTTGAATTGTAAATATATAACTTTTGAAGTTTTGAATGCATTATATAAAATTAGATAATTTGAGATGTTACATATATTAAGTATAAATTTGAAACATAATTTATATATCAAAATATTATTAATTATATATAATTATAATTTACAAGTTTTTAATTTACTATATTTTTGTAATTATATATTGTTATCGTACAGGACCGGTTGGCTTTAGCAACAACAATATCTCGTCGTGCTGATTCCCTGACTGCTCAAAGATCTGCTTCTTAGCGTACCGAATGCTCTGAAATTCACCGTCCCGGGAGGGGGGTCCTACAGGCACTCCGATGCTCAAGTCAATTTAGGGTTAGAGTGTGCAGGAATAAAGATCAGAGTTTAGAGATACCTGACTTGAGATGATTGAGCCTGTATTTATAAGTGTAATAGTGGGCTTAATGGATTTGGGCCCATTCTCTTCTGCTATATGATTTCGTGACAAACATTAATTACAGGATATTCAGTTACCATTTGTGCGTACCTGCAATATTCCTGTTTTTGGCACACCCCACGTGCTCACCACAAGATGGTTATTTAGGGCTATTGACTAGATGGTGGGTCCCGACCGATGACATATTCTAATCGGCCCACAGTGGTCGGTTGGCCTATAGTGGTCGGTCAACCGTATAGTACATAAGCCCCCCCAGTCCTTGAGGGCACAAAAGTGGCCGAAAAGGATTAAAGATGACCAGCCGATCAACCTTTCGTATTTGTCAGTGGGGCCGACCGAGAGCGATTGTAGCGCTGCATTTGCTCGTACTGTAGCTTCGCACCTCTCGGGTTCCGTGCGTGAAGTGATGGGTGCGTGAATCTGAGCCGTTTGGGAGGGGATAAATCCGACGACGCAGGTGCGGCCACGTCACCCAAAGTTTTGGCTATAAATAGCCCTTGGATCCCGGTATTCGCTGTCGTTTTCGTTTCTTAAGCCGAGTAGCTCCGCCAAGTCTTCGGTCGTCCATTGCCATCCTTTGAGGTAACCATGGCTTCCTACTCTTTGCATTCTTATTCCGTTTCTGGTTCTTCGAGTAGTCGGTCTTCCTCGAATGACCGTAGGAACGTAGCCGAGTAGGGGGTCGGCCGTATTGGGGAATCGCTGGGTAGTACCTCTCATGAGGGTAGCTCTTCTACTGATAGAGATGAGGGAGGAAGGGTAGAGGAACCTGTGGTAGAGAATAGGGAGGTAGAGTGTCCGGCCTCCAATAACAACGTGGAAGATGCTAATGAAGTTAGCCCTTCCAACGATGACTGGGTGGTTCAGGACGTCCGGACGACGTATTCCAAATACCTCACCACTGCCGCTCTTAGGAACTTAGTTGATGTTCATGACATTGTAGAGTCGTCTGTCCCGGACCATGCCTTTTCTCTGCGTAGATGCCTGACTACCGACCGGGTATTTGATGATCGGGGCTCCTACCCTGCAGACTTCTTTTTCATATATGCACGGGTGATGAAGGATTCTTGCCTTGTCATCCCGTTTGATGATTTTTGCACGGACGTCCTCCGTTACCTAAATGTCACTCCTACCCAGTTGCACCCTAACGGCTGGGCGTACGTTAGGGCGTTTCAGTTTGTCTGCGCTGCCCTAGGCCTTACTCCTACTATTCCCTTATTCTTTACCCATTACCAGAGCTGGCCAGGAAAGAAGGTAGGTTGGTTGTCCCTTATTAGCCAGGCGCGCAACTGTCTGCTTAAGCCCTTCTCGTCCTCCTATAAACACTTTAAAGATACGTTCATTAAAATTACCTTTAGGGAGGTCGGCCGGGGATACATATTTGACGGGGAGGAGCCTAAGTTTCCCTTGTATTAGACAAGATCCCCTGCTCGCGTCACATTTTGGCCACGGTCGGGATTATCGGCGGAGGATAGCTCTGCACTTTCTGTGCTTGACTCCCTTCTGAGGGGTATTCCCGCCCGAGATATCCTCAACACCTATTGGTGTGAAGATCCGACGAGCGCCGTATTTGGTACGTTTTATATTTCTGTTTGACCCGCATTTTAACGATTACTGACCGCATGGTTTTCTTGCAGACATCCTTGCTTCCCGGACTCCAGTCATGAACAAGGTTTTTAAAGACTTGATGTCCTCTGCCCCGACCGGGAAGAGCAAGCCGCCGCCCAAGGACAAAGGGAAATTGGTTCCCCGAACACCTGCGCCTCAGAAGGCGGAACCTCTGGTTGTGGTGCCTCTTTCTCCTGCCGGCCAGCCTGGGCCATCAGAAAAAAAAATATCCAGACGCGGCTCCGACCGATCATCCTCTCAGCGGTCACCCAAATGTCTCAAGGAGGGGGCCATTGATCAAGAGAAGCCCACCACTTGCAATTTTTTGAATAAAAAGATTATGGTGACCGACCGCGTAATCATCGGGTTGAATGACTACGAAAAGAATCAATTCGCTCCTGTCACCCGCAAAGAGCTTAGGGATGCTCTGTTGGAAGTAAAAGCTAGGGCGCTTCTACTGAGCCGAGTGGCGGGAGAGGAATTGATGAAGGATGACTCCTCGGCCGCGGAGAGTTTGAAGAATCAGCTGGCCGAAGCCTCCTCCTCCCTGAAAGGTGCCCAGGCGGACAACGAGCGAGCAAAAGGCGAAATTCTGAGCCTAAGGAAGCTGGTAGAAGACCTGGGGGCGAGAACCGATCGCTGAAGGAACAATGCTGGTCGACCGAGGAGAAGGAGAGGGCCGCTGCCGGCCGGGTGTAGCACCTGAGTCTAGATATCGCGGATCTGACCGATAAAGTGACTAAACTTACCCTGGACTTGGAGGAAAAGCGGCTACAACGAAAGAAAGCCGAGGACGACTTGGTTGAGTTCAAAGGTTTCGTCCTTGAACAACATGATTTGGGCTTTATGCGGGCCGTGAGGCAAGCTGCCTTCTTCTACTAGGTTCCCATTGATGAGGGTAAGTGTGACAATCGCAAGGATATCTATCGGGGCGAGCTGGTGTCGACAATGGATGTGCCGGATGAGGAGGGCGAGGATGACGAGGGTGGCGGGCGTCTGGCTGCTGAAAGGGATCAACCGAACCCCGAAGTGATACTGTCAGACTAGCTTTTGTAATTTGAATGGCTTGTATTCATACAATTTTACCTTTCTTTTGCCATGTGTATAACAATGACTTTATCGGTCGTTTTTTGGAATGATAATGACTTTCGCGATACTTATATAATTTGTTTATCACCAACTAGCATGCTTGACAATTAATTAACGCTCGGTTGTGCATAAGAACCTGATAAACAATGATTAACTTAAAGATTGAAATGAGTTCTTTATTGGTCGGTATAATAACGCGAATGGTTTGGTAGGCCAATTGATCGCGAAGGGAGGTCTCATGGTAAGCCAAGAGCACCTTGAGCGAGGCCACCTTTCGGTCGGCCAGTTTGGTCTCGAATGGAGGTCTCATGGTAAGCCAAGAGCTCCTTGAGCCATGCCACCTTTCGGTTGGCCAGTTGATCGCGAAGGGAGGTCTCATGGTAAGCCAAGAGCACCTTGAGCGAGGTCACCTTTCAGTCGGCCAGTTTGATCGCGAATGGAGGTCTCATGGTAAGCCAAGAGCACTTTGAGGCCACCTTTCGGTAGGCCAGTTTGGTCGCGAATGGAGGTCTCATGGTAGGCCAAGAGTACCTTAAGTTGGGCCACCTTTTGGTCGGCTACATGGGATGTAAAACCTGCGCGGAATGTAAAAGAGAACTGCGATTTTTATTGCATGCGGTGCCTCGTTAAAACCTCCTTGCCCAAAACCCTCCTTAGGGAAAAAAATGCCATAGGTAGGAAAGAGTACACCGTTGAAAAAGTTAACTAACATATATAAGTCTGAATAATAAAAACAGAACCAATTGGTGACTTTAACTGAAATAAAATTTGAGGTGGTCTGCATTCCAAGTAATGGGAATCTGCTCCCCATCCAGCTGTTCCAGCCTAACCGCTCCTTTGCCTAACACCTGACTGACTTTGTAGGGGCCTTCTTAGTTGGCCGCGAACTTTCCATCCGTCTGATTCTTCCTGGCATCGCCAGTCAGTCTCCAAACTAGGTCACCCTGCTGAAAACTCCTCGGATTTACCTTAGCATTATACCTGCGAGCTGCCTTTTGCTTACAGACTGCTTCCTTTATTCTTGCCTTCTCTCTGAGTTCATCAAGGAGATCTAACTCGGTTTTCATGCATTCATTGTTCAGTGAAAGGTCTCTCAGTTGTCTCCTTATTGTGGCTTCTCCTATCTCGACCGGCAACATAGCGTCCGTCCCGTAAGTGAGGTTATATGGGGACTCCCCTGTAGATGTCTGCGGTGTGCAGCGATACGCCCATAAGGCCTCGAGTAACTCATCGGCCCACTTTCCTTTGGCAGCTCCTAACCTTTTCTTCAGTTGAGACAAGATTACCTTTTTGGCGGCCTCCGCTTGACCATTCGTCTATGGGTGCTCCACCGAACTGGTTATGTGTTTGACCCCTAGCTTAGTGAAGAAGGCTTCTAGCTTTCGGTCCACAAACTGTCGGCCGTTGTCAGTGATGACCGTATGAGGAACGCCAAACCTGCAAATTAGCTTCCACGTGAAGTTTTGAACATTGGCGGCCGTGATCTTGGCCAGGGGTTCGGCCTCTATCCATTTTGTGAAATAGTCCACTGCTACAATTAAGAATCGCCGTTGTCCGGTTGCAGGTGGAAAAGGACCTAGGATATCTATTCCCCATTTGGCGAAAGGCCAGGGAGCACTTATGATCTGCAAGTCGGTTGGCGGTTGACGGATAAGCGGTCCGCTTTCTTGACAACTTTTGCACTTCTTCATGTATTCGGCGCAATCCTGGCAGACGGTCGGCCAGTAGTATCCGACCCGGACTATTCTGGCGGCTAAAGTCTTATGACCGGAGTGCATACCACAAATTCCGTTGTGTAACTCGTTCATCACATACTCGGACTGCTATTTCCCCATGCACTTTAAAAGTGGGGTTGTGAAGCCTCGTTTATATAGGTCGTCGACTATGAGGACATATCGGGTGGTTTTCTTGGCTAACACCTTATCTGCCACAGCCTCCCCCGTCAGCAGTGTTTTCAGGGTTTGGATAATGGGCGACCGCCAGTCTTCCGTCATCTCGATGTTCATGCAATCTTCTTCTGATACGGTTGGGTTGCTCAGGGTAAGCTGAATGACAGTGTCGAATCTGCCTTTCCTTTTGCCTAGTGCAAGTTTAGACAATGCATCTGCCCTTCCGTTTTTGCTCCTAGACACATATTGGACCTCTGCATGTTGGAATTTGGAGAGGAGGGTAGACACCTTTTAATAGTACCTTGTTAATAGCGGATCCTTTACCTGAAAAGTCCCGTTGATCTAACCGACCGTCAATTGGGAGTCGGTCAAACATTTCAGTTGCTTGACTCCCATGTCTCCTGCTAGGTTTAATCCAGCTATGAGGGCCTCGTATTCAGCTTGATTGTTAGATGCCTTGAAGTTGAAATGCAACGATTGCTCCACTTTCAGCCCTCCCGGGCTTTCCAAAACGACTCCCGCTCCACACTGCTTGCTGTTGGACGAACCATCCACAAACAACGTCCATACAACTTGCTGCTCCGGTGTTTGGAGTTCTAACACAAAGTCGGTCAGGCATTGCGCCTTAATGGGTCCTCTCGGTTAGAACTTCAATCTGAACTCTGAGAGCTCGACCGACCACGATATCATTCGTCCGGCCAGCTCAGGCCTCAAAAGGATCTTCCCCACCGGATAATCGGTCTTCACTGTCACTGGGTGACTCTGAAAATATGGTTGAAGTCTTCTAGCGGCATACACGACCGCCAACGCGGCCTTTTCTATTAGCTGATATCTGGTCTCTGCATCTTGCAAGGCCCGTCCTACAAAATAAACCGGTTTTTGATCCTCCTGTTGCACCAAAGCTGCACTGATGACATCCTCAGAAGGGGAGATGTATAATAGGAGTCCGCCTCCTGGGGTCGGTTTTTGTAGGATAGGGGTTGATGATACTGCCGCCTTTATCTCTGTGAAGGTTTTCTCACACTCGTCGCTCCACTGGAATCTGTCCGCCTTTTTCAATGTTTTCACGATCGGCCTTACTTTTTCCGCCAATTTGGGTAAGAATCTGGAGAGAGACGTGAGTTTGCCAACAAGACTTTGTACCTCCTTTAGAGTGGTAGGGCTTTGTGTGTCTAATATGGCCGAGCACTTGTCGGGGTTAGCTTCTATCCCCCTGTGCGTGAGCATGAATCCCAAGAATTTTCCTCCTTCTACACCAAACACACATTTTGCTAGGTTGAGTCTCATGTTGAACTTTCGAAGCCGGCCGAATACTTCGTCTAGGTCGGTCAGATGTTGGTCGAACGTGGCGGACTTCACCACCATGTCATCAACATACACTTCCACGTTCCGGCCGACCTGATCCTTGAACACTCGGTCCATTAACCTCTAGTAAGTAGCACCTCCATTCTTCAGCCCGAAGGGCATGACTTGATAACAATAGTTCGAGGCCTCGGTGATAAATGCTGTCTTTCCCACATCTCGGTCATACATCGAAATTTGGTTGTTCCCCGAAAATGCGTCAAGAAAGCTGAGCACCTTGTTACCGGCCGTCCCGTCTACCAGGCAGTCAATACTAGGCAGCGGGTATGCGTCCTTTGGACAGGCTTTGTTCAAACTCGTATAGTCGATGGTGATAACTATTGGATCATCCTGCTGGGTATCGATCACCCGGAAATCCCTGTCAGTGAAAGTGATATCTGGCATACTACGACACGTCCGCCGGCTGATCATGTGCACACTTTGGATTGCCCGGAGGTGTCTTTTCCTGGCTGAGCTGGACGGTCCTCCCCCACCAAATCCTCCGAAAATAGTATTAACAACTGTCTTCCCGGTATCTGCACGGCGTGAGGGGCTTCTTTCTCTTGACTGGCTACTGTTCCTTCGCCTTTCCTCCCGTGCCCTTGGACTTCCGCTTTTTCGACGAGGACTCCTTCCCCTGGGACTGCGCTCTTGACGCCGCCCGTACTGTCGTCGCCTTGCAACATATCTCTACAAGTGGCCTGCCTGGATCAGCTCCTCGATTTTGTCCTTGAGGGCCGCACATTCCCCTGTTATATGACCATGACAACAATGGTACCGGCAGTATTTATTCCGGTCGGCATCCTGGGGCGATACGCCCCTCCTTGGTTCCTTAATGAGGTCGGTACTGAAAGCTTCCTCAAGGATGCACATCCGGCCGGTATTGAGTGGTGTGTACTTTGTGAATCTCTGCGTGCCATACGTGTCCCTGAATCGTGGGGGGTTGGACGATCGGTTGCCCCTTCTCCCCTGGCCTTGCTCACCTCTCGAATATTGTCGCAATTCTTCTACTTGCATAAATTGAGTAGCCCTTCCGCGGAGATCGTCCATGTTGGCAGGGGGTTGCATGGCCAAACTGTCTGCGAACGACCCCGTCCTAAGCGTTGTGATCAAATATGCCATTGTCACTTCTGGTAGGAGTCCACGTATGCCGAGAGCGACCTGTCCAAACCTTGCTATCAAAGACTTGAGGGATTCCTCCTTCTCCTGTCGGATGTTTACCAGCGCCACCGACGTCATCTGATGTGGCTTACTCGTTGCAAATTGGGCTATAAATTTGGCCTTCAAGGTCGCGAAAGAGTCTATCGACCCGGGGGGTAGGCGGGTAAACCAGCTGAGCGTCGCCCCCCTCAAGGAGGTTGGGAAGACCTTGCAATATATGTATCCGTCCGTCGTAAACAAGGTTAGCTGGGAAACGTACGAGTCGATGTGTTCGTCTGGGTCTGTAGTGCCATCGTACTTCTCTAATGTGGGGTTATTCCAGTTGGGCGGCAACTTAGTTGCCAGTATGTCATCGGTGAAGGGGAACTAGTGATCTGCCGAATCCCCGACATGTCGCGATGTCGCGTCCTGGTCGTCCCGACGAGAAGTTTTCGTCGGACGTTCTCGTTGGGGCTCGTTTCTTTCTCGGTCGGGTTGTGGCTGTTCGGTTGGTCGGGACCTGTCTCCTTCCGCATGAACGTTTCTATTGTGCTACGCCTTTTCGATCCTCTCGAGCCTCTGTCGGAGCCTTTCGTTTTCCTTTCATTTTCCTGATGCCTCCTTTGCTGGTGATTTTGCTTTCTTTTCTGATGGTCCTGCTGATCTCACTGGTGTTTTCTTCACTGGTGTTTTCTTCCTGACTGGTGAATCCTCACATGGTTCAACTGGCGGTTCCGCTGGTGATTCTGTTAGTGGTTCTGCACGGCTAGCTGCTTCTGGCTCCTCTGTTGCTGGAGCTACAGGTGGTTCCTTCTCTACTCCAGGTTCATTGGGTGGATCATTCACTGGTTCATTATCCACTGGTGCGTCCTTATTTCCCGCATCAGTCTGCACTTCATCTCCTCCAGGCTCAGCCCCTCCCATTGAACTTGGCCTGTCCCCAGGCCAGTTCAAGTAAGAGGACAATTCTTCATCATTCATAAAAGTCTTGTCGCGCATGGAATGTATATCTGCATCATAAATCTGCAAATGACACTCTGCTGATCCTCCATATGCAAAACATGTCTCATAATTCTTTTTTCCACTGCCTCCAAAGTTGGTGATGAAGGTGACTTCGGTGGACTTGGTGCCCTATTCCTCTGTTCCGGATATTCTTCTGGATTGGTGCAATGAAGTTGAATGAACTTCAAATCAATTGGAGCTCTGATCTTCACCTTTGGATCCACAAACACTCCCTGATCTTCACAAAGAGTAGTGATCAATGCAGGGAACCCCAAAGTTCCTCTTCTTTCTCCTCTTCCTACTCTTTCTTCATCAACCACCTTCTGTATTTCATCAGAAATGATCCTCGCAATATTAATAGTAAAATCATCCTGCATAATTGAGAATAGCAAATTACTCTTCGCGACATTTATATCCGAAACATGTCCTGTTGGCATAACATTTGCCAACAGGAATGTCAGCCAAACTTGTGCCAAGGTCCTCATGTCTCTTCTTCTGATACGAGTTTCCTTTCCTGCTTCAGTCAACTGATAACCCTTCCCTGACATACACAGAACTGTTGCCACTTTCTTGTTGCTAAACCCTTTCTTCCTACCACACAACCTCTGATAGTGGCATTGCTCATCTTGTTTACGATAAGGGTTTTCCAGAAGATCATCAATGGCTTGTGGACTATACTTAATCCACCTTCCTCTGACCATCGTCTTCCTTCTGTGCCTCTCCTGGCGCTCCAGATAAGCATTGGAGTAAAACTCTCTCACAATCTCAGCATCAAATTTCTTGAGAGGCTCAGCCAACCTCTTCCAGTTACGCCTCAGTATCCCCATCAATAAGGGGTCACAATCCCCAAGCTTGAGTTCTACCCTCCTTTCAGCAATAAACCCCCAACGCTTGATCTGCTCATACCTTCTGAGCTTGTTATCATTCAAAAACTTCTGTGCATTCTGCTGTGCCTGAATGTTTGCTACCTGATCCTGCTCCGGTATGTCCGAAGGTATGGCTTCATCAAAAAATTGCTCAGCACCTCTGTATCGTTTGGCTGGACGTTCTCTAACAGTGGTGTGCTTGACTCGCGACATTTTCCTGAAAACCAAAGTTAGCACCAAATTCGTCCTACAACATTACTACCCTCTCATCGATCATTCAGGAACTCTAAAAACCAAAACTTTATCGCCCAAAACAGAACCCTAACTCTTGCCACAGATTACATAACCTATTCTACCATGGATAAACAACTTAAGATGACTCTCAGAACCTCAAGCAACCTCGTATTTAACAATAACCAAAAAAAAAATCCTACCTTGATTCGTAGAGAGTTGTTGAACAATGCAGTGTGTGCTCAGTACAGAACGCGTGAAGTTGAATCGTCTCCAACTCGCTCAGTGCCAGGTCCTTGTGAGACAAGGCATGTTCTGTTCTATTTAAACTACGCTAAGATGAATGCTAAGTGACATTTAGCTTGAGCTATAAAAATAGCTCAAAGCTAAAAACTTTTCTAACTGTAATTTAAAATCCTAATCTATCCTAACTAACCTATACCCACCATGCATGTATTTCAAAAACATGTAAATACTGGATTGCCTTCCAGCAAGCGCTCGTTTAACGTCATATAGCTTGACGCCAAATCCTAATTACTCAAAGTAATTAGTGATATGAGCCTTTCAAAATCACCACCCACGTAGTGTTTAAGTCTCTGCCCATTCACTAACCAGCTTCTTTTAGATTTAGGATCTTCAATTTCCACAGCTCCATGTGCTCTAACTTGCTTAACCACAAATGGTCCTGACCATCTAGATTTTAACTTTCCTGGTAACAACCTCAATCTAGAGTTGAACAACAACACCATCTGTCCAGTTTGAAATTCCCTCTTCAACAGCTTCTTGTCATGATATGCTTTAATTCTTTCTTTGTACAAACGAGAGGAATTATATGCATTGAGTCTCATCTCCTCCAACTCAGTCAATTGAAGCAACTTCTTTTCTGTTGAAGCCTTAGAATCAAAATTGAGCCACTTGAGTGCCCAAAAAGCTTTATGTTCCAATTCCACAGGAAGATGACAAGCCTTTCCATAGATCAATTGGAAAGGAGATAATGCAGTAGGTGTTTTATATGCTGTTCTGTATGCCCACAGTGCTTCATCTAGCTTCAAAGCCCAATCTTTGCGTGAGGCTGCAACAGTTTTCTCCAGGATCCTCTTAATTTCTCTGTTGGAAACCTCAGTTTGACCATTACTCTGAGGATGGTATGCAGTGGCAATCCGATGCTTTACTCTATAATGTTCCAATACTTTCTCCAATTGCACATTACAAAAATGTTTTCCTCCATCACTGATCAAGACTCGTGGTGTTCCGAATCTGGAAAAAATGTTCTTTTTGACAAATTTAATCACAGTTTTTGAATCAGCTTTTTGTGTGGGAACAGCTTCAACCCACCTGGAAACATATTCAACTGCTATCAAGATATACTCATTAGACAATGAGCTGGGCAATGGTCCCATAAAGTCAATCCCCAACAATCAAACACCTCAATCTCCTGAATATTCTGCAAAGGCATCTCATGCCTCCTAGATATGTTCCCTGTTCTCTGACACTTATCACACTGTTGCACATGTGTGTACGCATCTTTGAACAAGGTTGGCCAATAAAACCCAGATTGTAACACTTTTGCTGCAGTGCGTTCTCCATTAAAATGTCCTCCATAAGGGGAATTATGACAATGCCATAAGATACTCTGTGCTTCCCTGTTGGTCACACATCTTCTTAACAAATTATCAGCCCCTATTTTGAACAAGTAAGGGTCATCCCAAATGTACTGCTTAGCCTCCTTAAACAATTTTTTCTTCTGCTGCCAATCCATATTTTCAGGAACAATATGAGCAGCTTTAAAATTAGCCATATCAGCAAACCATGGCCTTTCATGTACAACTAACAGCTTTTCATCAGGGAATTCATCCAGCACTTCAGCTTCCTTAGCAGTAATTGCTTCATTAGCCAATCTGGACAAATGATCAGCCACATGATTTTCACTGCCCTTCTTGTCTTTGATTTCCAAATCAAATTCCTGCAGTAGCAGCATCCAGCGAATTAGCCTAGGCTTTTATTCTGGCTTGGTCAACAAATATCTGATGGCAGCATAATCTGTATAAATGGTCACTTTAGAACCCATGAGATAGGCTCTAAATTTCTCCAGAGCATACATAATTGCCAGCAATTCTTTTTCAGTTGTTGTATAATTGCTCTGAGCATCATTTAAGACTTTGCTAGCATAGTGTATTACATAAAACAACTTCTCCTTTCTCTGTCCCAAAACAGCACCCACTGCATAGTCACTTGCATCACACATAAGCTCAAAACTCAGATTCCAATCAGGTGCAGTGATAATTGGTGCAGTAGTGAGCTTCTCTTTCAATCTGTCAAATGCCACTAAGCAATCTTTATCAAAATTGAAAGGTGTGTCTTTATTCAACAAATTGCACAGTGGTTTCGCAATTTTTGAAAAGTCTCTGATAAATCTTCTATAAAAACCAGCATGTCCCAAAAAGCTCCTTATTCCTTTGACATTTGTAGGTGGGGGCAATTTCTCTATAATTTCCACTTTTGCTTTGTCCACTTCCATGCCACGCTCAGAGATTTTATGCCCCAATACAATGCCCTCGGTTACCATAAAGTGACACTTCTCCCAATTCAGCACCAGATTTGTCTCAACACATCTTTTCAATACTGTATTCAAATTCTCCAAACAAGACTGGAAAGATGAACCAAAAACTGAAAAATCATCCATAAATACTTCTATGCAATTTTCCACCAAATCAAAAAAAATAGCCAGCATGCACCTCTGAAAGGTAGCTGGTGCATTACACAGTCCAAATGGCATTTTCCTATATGCAAAAACACCAAAGGGACATGTAAAAGCCGTCTTCTCTTGATCTTGTGGATCTACTGTAATCTGATTATAGCCAGAATAACCATCCAGAAAACAGTAATAAGCTTTTCCTGCTAACCTTTCCAACATCTGATCCATAAAAGACAGAGGAAAATGATCCTTCCTGGTTGCCTGATTCAATTTCCTATAGTCAATGCACATTCTCCAGCCAGTAACTGTTCTTGTGGGGATTAACTCATTCTTCTCATTGTGTATAACAGTTACTCCACTCTTCTTTGGGACCATTTGTACTGGACTCACCCATGTACTGTCTGAAATGGGATAAATCATCCCAGCCTCCAGCAGTTTCTGCACTTCCTTCTTCACTACTTCCTTCATAACTGGATTCAGTCTTCTCTGTGGCTGTGCAACTGGTTTAAAATCAACCTCCATGTGTATCCTGTGCATGCAATAAGCTGGACTGATTCCCTTTAAATCTGACAATTGCCAACCAATAGCCCGCTTGGTTGATTCTCAGCACCTCAATTACTTGCTCCTCCTCCTCAGCAGTTAGGAAACTGCTTAAAATTACTGGTTTCTTTATGTCTCCACCCAGAAAACTGTATTTAAGGTGGGGTGGTAAAACTTTCAACTCTGGTGCCTCTTCTGAAGCAATATAATCTGTCTCCAATTTCTGTCTATTTTCTGATTGCTGAACAAACTCCTTAGTTTGATCTAACATAGTAGCTAAAGCTACAGCCTCTACATCCCCCATTTCAACTAGCTTATCTACAGGTTGAGTGATAACCTGCAACAGTGTCTCTGAACTACCTAAGCTTCTCTGCACTCGACTGTATTCTTCATCTATCACATCAAGCCTAAAGCAATCCCTTTTGTCATTAGGATGTTTCATTGCCTCAAAAACATTGAAACTCACTTCTCCATTCTCCACACAGACCTTTAATTTGCCTTTGTCCACGTCTATGATCACCTTTGCAGTTTTCATAAATGGTCTTCCCAAGATCACAGGTACATCCACATCTTCTTCAATGTCCATCACCACAAAGTCAACTGGAAACAGGAATTTATCTACCTTCACCAGCAAATCCTCTACCACTCCATATGGGTGTTTGATAGATCTATCTGCCAACTGCAATGTCATTTGTGTAGGTCTGACATCTATCTCTCCTATTTTCCTCAGCATGGATAACGGAATCAAATTGATACTTGCACCTAGGTCCAGCAAAGCCTTCCTTGTATACAAATTTCCCACTGAGATGGGTAGTGTAAAACTCCCAGGATCATGAGATTTCTGTGGAATTGATTTCTGGATGATGGTGCTACATCCTGCCTCTAATTCCACTCTCTCATCCTCTGGAAATTTTCTCTTCTTAGTCAACATCTCTTTCAAAAAAACGTGTATAGGTAGGCATCTGCTGCAATGCTTCTGTAAAAGGGATGTTAATCTGTAAATTCTTCAAGATTTCTGTGAATCTGATGAATTGCCTCTCGGCTTCTCATTTGGAAAGTGTATGTGGATATGACACATGTTTCAATGGTATTTCCTTCTGAATCTTTCTCCAATTCTGATTCTTATCAGAATTCTCCTTATCCTGTTTTCCATCTTCCTTACTGTTTTCCATTGAGGGCGCTTCTGGTGGAACTTCCTTTCCTACTTTGCCTTCATCACCTGTTGTTTGGTTTTTGTCTTCAATATCTTTTACATTTACATCCGAACTAACCTGCTTCCCACTACGTATGGTGATTGCTTTGCATTGCTCCTTTGGATTGGGCTGAGTGTTGGCAGAAAACTGTCCACTTTGCTGCTCTGCTAGCTGCTTAGCCAATTGTCCTACCTGAGTCTCCAAATTCCTCATAAATGCCTCCTGATTTTTCTGATTGGTTAGAGAAGTTTGCATAAACTTCTCCAAAGTTTCCTCCAGCTTGCTAGTTCGATCATACAATGTAGGTTGCTGCTGCTGAAACATTGGCTGTTACCAGAATTTCATGTCTCTTGCTTCCATCCCCATGGTTGATTTGGGGGATTTCTCCATCCTTGAGGGGCATTGTTTGAAAAATTTCCCTGCTGAACATTCTACCTGCCAGAGTTTTCCATGTACTGTACTTCTTCAGTTGCTGTTCCAACTGCAGTCTGTTGTGAACAATTCCCATTTACATGGTTTCCTCCACAAAAATCACACCTCAACACTGGAGTTTGATAATTAACAGTTTGTGAGGCCTGAACTGCCTGCAACTGCTGTGCCTATAACTGTTGTGGCAGTTTTGCCATTTGCTGAGTCAAAGCTTCCATTTGTTGAGTCAAAGCTTCCATTTGTTGAGTCATGATTTTGTTCTGTGCTAGAATTGCATCAGTGCTATTCAAATCAAAAACTCCCTTCTTATGCACACTCTGTCGATCATACTGTGCTTGATAATTAGTTGAGGCCAAAGCATCGATAATTCGGGTGGCACGTTCCACGTCTACTGCCATCATAGTTCCTTCTGCTGCTGCGTCAAGAATCATTTTTGTATTTGGCCTCAATCCATTGTGAAAAATGTTTAACTGTGAAATGTCTTCAAATCCATGATTAGGACATCTTCTCAGCAGCACCTTGAATCTCTCCCATGCTGCACACAAAGCTTCATCTGATCCTTGTGTGAAATTTGAAATTTCTGATCTAGCCTTTATGAAACGGGATGGAGGGAAAAATCTTTGTAAAAACTTTTCCTCCACATCACTCCAGCGCTTCAGACTCTGATTTGGATGTGATTTCAGCCACTCTTTTGCCTTTCCAGTTAATGAGAAAGGAAACAACCTCATATAGGCAGTATCCTTATCCTGATCTTCAAATCCCATGGTGGTTGCCAATTCGTAGAATGTCGACAAATGAGTATATGGATCCTCATGCTCCATTCCAGTGAATTGATTGGCATTAACCAGCGTCAGATGTGCTGGCTTTATTTCAATCACTCTAGCTGTCTTAGGAACAGCTATACTAGAAAAATGTCTGGGCCCTTGCTACAAAGCATAGTCACCCAACACTCTTCTTGGTGGTGGATCAGCCTGATCGACATGACCATTGGCCTCTTCTGCCATGATTTCACCACTAGTTTTGTCCCTTGACTGATTTTTCTGCTCACGCTTTATTCTTTGCCTGAGCTGTCTCAACGTCTTATTGATATCTGGATCAAATAACAACTGTTCTTCTTTCCTTTGATTTCTCAAACGCATCAACTGCTGTCTAACAAGAGATCACGATCACAAGAAAAATCAGTAATTCACAATGCAATTAATAAAGAAAATTCAATTTCCAATTCTTCACCGTTCCCCGGCAACGGCGCCAAAAACTTGTTAACGAATTTCCAGCAAGTATACTGGGTCCACAAGTAATATAATGAGTAAGAGAGTATCATATCCTCAAGGAACGGAAAGTGTAAATTGGCTCAATATTAATTGTATTATGAATAAAGATTTAACAATAATTTGTTTTGGTAACTGAATATAAAAAGTAACTTAAAAGGCAATTAATAAAGAAGAAAAATCAATAATAATAACAACCTTGGGATTGAATAATAATATTCTCCATTCTCAAATACTCTTAACTGAATTCAATATTGTCTTTTCCAATTATCAATCTGCGCAAATAAAAGCCTTTTCAACCTGATTTCTCTAGCATTGAATTTCATAAATTAAAGTATCTAGCTCTATTCCTAGTTACCAGATTAATTTAATTAGCATTAAGATCAATTGCTATGTGCAGTCATTACTCTATAATTCATTCCTGAATTTATAAATGTAATGCATTAACGTTTGGTTCTAATTCCAAGAAGTGCTTTCCAGTCACAGAGAAATTTAAAGTATGACAATTTAATATAAAACGTTAAACAAAGATAAACTGAATAAAACAATATCAAATAAATACCAAGAGTACAATTGAAGTGGAGAAATTGCATTCAATCCCAAGAAGAAAAGAGATTAGCTACGCATGGTAGCCATGAATATACAAAGTGAAAGGAAAAAGAGTGATTCTTGATTGCAACAGTGCTTCCAAAGATCTTCCAAAAGATGATGCTCTTTCATTCATTTTAGCCTTCCTTTTATAAAAGATCCCTACTGTTTGTTACAAAGTAGTTGTTATTTCGCACTTCACGCTTCAGTGGCGTTGACGCCTTCGTTCAGAACTTCTTTTCTCATTTAAGTGAGTTTTAGCTCAAGCTCCTCCTTTAGCGCAAGCAAGAAGTCACTTAAAATCTGTTTTTCTGCTCCTTTCCTTAATTCCAGCGTTCCTTATTCTCTCTTTCTTCGAATTTCACCTAAATCTCAACTACATTCTCTTTCTATAACCAAAAACGCATTAAACAGAAAAATAACAATAAAATCCCTAACTTAAACAAAATCCCTAAAAATCTTATAATTAAAACAGAATAAATGCTAAAAATCCTAACAACTCTATACTTAATTAACCAATTATTAACAGTTATCACTGCGCCTTTTTGATCCTTTCGAGCCTCTGTCGGAGCCTTTCATTTTCCTCTCGAAAGGCGTCATTGGCGCCCGCCTGGCGCAGCCGCTCTTCCTCCCTCTGCAACCTATCGTATTCTCGCAGTTTGCGCATCAGTTCTAGCTCTCTTCGCATCTCGGCTAGGATGGCCGAGGGGTTTCCTTCCTGATTGGCTTGCTGACCATCGTGATTGTTCCTTGTCGTCACCATCGTTGCTAGGTCAATCTCGGCCCCACGAAGGGCGCCAAAATGTTATCGCACAGGACCGGTTGCTCCTTAGCGTACCGAATGCTCTGAAATTCACCATCCCGGGAGGGGGGTCCTGCAGGCACTCCGACGCTCAAGTCAATTTAGGGTTAGAGTGTGCAGGAATAAAGATCAGAGTTTAGAGATACCTGACTTGAGATGATTGAGCATGTATTTATAAGTGTAATAGTAGGCTTAATGGATTTGGGCCCATTCTTTTCTGTCATATGATTTCGTGGCAAACATTAATTACAGGATATTTAGTTACCATTTGTGCATACCTGCAATATTCCTGTTTTTGGCACACCCTACGTGCTCACCACAAGATGATTATTTAGGGCTATTGACTCGATAGTAGGTCCCGACCGAAGACATATTCCAATCGGCCCACAGTGGTCGGTCGACCCATAGTGATCGGTCGGTCGTATAATACATATATATTTTGGACAACCCAAAAACTAAAAAACTAAATATGAGTTATTTTATGAAAAAATAAAATAAAATTTACAACACAATTGTATGGATCATAAATTTTTGTGTATTGTTTGATTAAGTTTAGTTTGAATTGAATAAAAGATTAAAACATGTACTCCCAATATATACGTTGAAACAATTATTAGAAATTATATTTGATGTAATAATTAAAAATAGATATAGTATTATTCAAATTAAAACTAAAATTAAGATAAATTGAATGACAGGGTCATTCTCAAAGGAAATATTCGTGTTCCTCCGAAAGGGAAGGTGCGAAACCAAAACCCTTCCTTAGACCCCCTCCCACCGTCGCCGTCGCTGTCCGCCGCCGTGCTCTTTGTCGCCACCGACGCCACGCGATTTCAGGTTTTCCAATCTAAACTTCTTCTCAGAGTGTTTGCTATTTTGCTTTGTGCGCCGTTGTATATATCAATTTCACTTTCACTCTGTTTCTGCTCTGGCTTTCCGGAGAATGCTTCTTCAACTGATTGCGCTATTAGATTCAGTGTAGAATATGTTATTTCATCCACACCCCTTCCCTCATACTTATGAAAAACGCTGTTTGATTTAGGAGCCACTTGGTGCCACTTTAGGCACGTTACAGTTATTTTTTAGGGTTTCTTCATTCAGAGATAAACATAAACCCAATAATTACGAAATACGTGTTCAGAAAAAAACAGTTGTATCGGAAGGATTGATGATCTAATCCTTTATTTGTGCCTTAGTAAATTGCACTTTCTACCTTCATGGGAAAATTTGAATACATATTTTTGATAAAATGGTGAGGACCTCCAAGATATTTTTAATTACTTGCTAGTGATTCAATATTCCTCCTTTGAATTGGGAAGTTTAATTACAGTTGCGGATTTTAAGCTCGAGATTGATATTTAATACGATAAGACTGAGTTGTGTTTCTTTCTAAGCATAGGGTTTGTAGCTTCCCACGTCCACGCATCTTTTAAAGCTATTTGGCTGTTAACGTTAATCTCTTGTTACTTGCAAACCTTCTTGTCGAGCCTGTTTGCATCTTTTTTATACGACTGAGGGCTCTTAGTTTATGGCACAGTGCACGGTACTAAAGGATAAACTGTATCAAAAAATATGAATAATTAATTTTGCTTTCTCTAATGGCTGGCTTCAATCATTCTTTTTGTCTTCTTGACATGGCATCATAACAGTTAGAATGCAAACTTTGCTTGATAATCATCTTAATAGAACTAGGAAGCGAAGGTATAACTCTGTCAAATGCTTTGGTGGTGGGAAAATATTCATGTTGTCTTTTCTTACCAATTATCACAGAGACATTATAATTGATGCAACACACCTTCTATACTTTTTTTCTATATGCTATATGCTACACCACCATTAGGGGTCGGTCTCTACGCAATTGCTATCAGAGATTGATAACTATGCTTTATTGATAAGTTGTATTTATTAACATGTATCATGAATATTGAATGGAAATTGACCCTTTGGTTTCATGTTTTCCTTAAAACAGATATAAAAATGCCAAAAGTAAAGACAAATCGTGTTAAATATCCAGAGGGTTGGGAGCTAATTGAGCCTACACTCCGTGAACTTCAAGCAAAGATGAGGGAAGGTTGGAAATTTACATAATGTGCTTGCCTTACAAGATTTTATGATGTTCTATGAAATTAATAGTTTTATATCCTTTATGTGGCAGCTGAGAATGATCCACATGACGGCAAAAGAAAATGTGAGACATTGTGGCCAATATTTAAGATTGCACACCAGAAGAGCCGCTATATATTTGACCTTTACCATCGGAGGAAGGAAATTTCTAAAGAACTGTATGAATTCTGTTTGGACCAAGGATATGCTGACCGCAATCTAATTGCTAAATGGAAGAAGGTACCTAAAATATGTTCTTATTCTATTATTGAGATAGTTTTTGTTTTTCTATTTCTTTTTTCATAAGAGAGGAAAACAGATTAAACTAAGTGTTACTCAAATAAGGCCAAAAGAAGGATGTAAGGTCTATGAATTTACCTTTAATCTACCACTAATCATGTTAACCACTGTCCTATGAAAGGTCTTGTATTTTTTAAGAAATTTGGATTTTAAAATGGATTTATCAGGCAGAAACTTTTGAAGGTTAGGTTGTGAGTATGAAATTGAAAGTAGCTTTGCAGAAAATACTGGAGGAGATATTATTCAAACTCTTCTATCTAACTCGGTTGAGGGAGAAATAGAATCAAGTAATAGTGTAAAACGAAACAGAAGGTAGTTCTCTATATTATTCATATTCTAGTAGTTGATTAAAGTCCCTTTGTAAATAGTAATCTTATATTCTTATTTGGATTAGAAGTGGCTACTAGGAAAACTTTGCAGTCAGATAGATGAAACATGCAGGAAAAGTCTCTGAAAAAAGGAGCACTTCCCATCTCAAGTTCCTCTCAAAACTTTAACAAGGATACCCTCACCCAAACAATATAAATACATTCCTGGAAATTAAATTTCCAGTTCCAACATCTACCGAGCTGTGTTGCTCGCTTGCTTACCATTTCATTGCTGATCAATGAAAATGCCTCTTGCTTTTATGTGTCTATGGATCACTTTCACGTGTTTTGATTAAGCAAGAGATAGCGTAGCCAAACAGATCTGGACAAGGACAATCAAGTCGAAGCAGTCACTACAGAAAAAATGATTAATTACTACCATGCAAAGAAACTCGATGGAGGTTAGCAAAACCAAACAATCAGTTGTTAAACTGAAGATTGGAGATCTCTACTACCCAGTTGTCTCTCTTTGAAATGTGATTTAGGCAATTTACAACAACTTAAGTAGCAATTGAGATGCAACTACAAATCCATATTCTCCTTCTATATGAAACTTTTCAACCAAGAACCTTCTCTAGCCCTACTTTTTCTTAAACGATCCACATCCATCCTGATAACCAAACTCCCTCATTTGTTATCTACTCGGACAAAAGTGTGTTAAAACAATATTATCGTTTTATTGTTACTTAGATTTTTTTTGTGTTGGACTGTGTACCTAAATCATTATTTTTTTGTCCGAATTGCAGCCCGGTTATGAACGTCTATGCTGCCTGAGGTGCATGCAGCCACGCGATCACAATTTTGCCACCACTTGTGTTTGCAGAGTTCCCAAACAACTTAGGGAGGAGAAGGTCATAGAGTGTGTTCATTGTGGATGCAAGGGTTGTGCAAGTGGAGACTGATTAGACATCAATCCTTGTATTTGTGTCAGTAGAGGGTTTCTTAGTACTAATTTAGTACTAATTTCGTCGAGCCTTTATTTTCTGTTGTCCTAAACCCTCATACGGACACAATTTCTCCATTTGTATTGTACATGAATGTTATGTTATGTATTGGGGGATATTAGTTATATGTCTAGTTCAAAATCTGACTTTATCTTTATTAGCCTAAGATGGTGTACTCTTGATCGATACTTCACAACTTAATCAATGAACTTTGAAGGATAGGGTAACATTGTACTGAACTTCTAATGCCGTTTCATTGGATTTAAACTGATCAGTATCCTCCAAAATCTCATTATTATTATTATTGTTTCAAAGTAAATTCTGTGAGGAAAAAACTCAGTTTTGAAACATTACCCTGAGATAATAGTTTTTGTTGTCATCCATCTTCCGTCAACTTATTCGATTTGTTGCAAATTATAAAAATATGGAGGTTTCATTTCTTGATGGAGGTTTCATTTCTTGTTTAAAGCACTGCACTGAAATTGTTTTTGTTTGTTAACCTAGAAAAGAAGTTTAAAAGAAACATGTAAGATACTAAGAACAAAACTAGACAGCTTCCCTAGGAAACAAAGTACCATGAACATCTGCTTGTAATCTTGTATACAATTCAGCAGGAGACACAAAACCACTTAAGTTTTTCAAAGACTTACCAACTTCACTGTGTTTTTCAAATTAAAATAACAAGCTCCTCACTAAAACCTGCACCCAACACAGTTTCATATCCTAGACAATTGCAACAATTTCATATAGTATATCCATCATTCCATAAAATCCAAATGACAGATTTCCTTGGTTATCCCTGCACAGAGCTCTTCAAATACACCGTAAAGCAATGGGAATCACCAATCCATGCTTCTGCATAAATTCCCTTAACCATGTTCTCACACTTAGGTACTTGTAAACCATTTAACACATAGGTAGACTAGAAATTTATCACATGTGAACATTTACAAATACAATAACTAATAAAAAAAATTTATTGCTGGAATGTCGAGGTGAAACCTTTATCATATATAGAACTGTATATTGGTCAGGAAACTTCAAATCTATGACCAACTCATTCGAGGATGTAATGTGTACCACATGAGATCAGACATGACTCTAGTAAAAGAAATCATATCAAATATGAGAGAAATAAAGGAACTGCTTAAAATCAAGAAAAAGAAAGAAAGTGTTAGTTAGGGAATTGATCCGTTAGGATAGATAACTCGAGCTGAAAAATTCCACGCTACAAAATGTCTCTCAAATGGAAAGATTACTCTTTTGGTTCAAGTTCTAGCGCCAGAAGCTTTGGCTATGGCTCAACATTATGATGTGGCGTCGTGTACAAACCTTGCGAATTCAATGCAATGAGTTCATTTATTCCACTGCTACATGTAAATACATCTGAGTATATAACAACCAATAGAACATAAAGAACCACCTTAGTCTCTTAGTTTCAAACGAATCCTAATTTTTTTGTGTATACCCCTTCTAATTCACTCCCACTAGAGTGAAATAATTACAAGGATAACTTTTTTAAGAAAATTAATAATAACAAAATAAAACGTGTAAAAAGATAAAAATCAGATAGAGTCTTTTAAAGTTTACTTCTACTTATATCATGAGAAACTGTTAAACATGCTTTAATAATTAAAGAATCGATATTTTAATAAATACTGGCCATCCTTTTATTACGATAATCCTAATTATTAAAATACTTTTTTATTAAATTATAAAAAGTATGTTTGTAATAAATAATTATAAAATAATAATTTAAATAGTTAATTAAATTTAATAAATAATTATAAAACAAATAATTTTAATACATTTTTATTGTAAATAGTTGTTAAATTTAAAAAATAATATGTAAAGAATAAAACAATAAAAATAACATATATTAATATTTATAAAGTTATAGATATAAATTAACATATATAAACATAGTGCTATATATCTATAATGGTAGGTTTGGAATGCACTGTTAGAAATCCATGTTAGAAATCCATTTGTGAGGAACACAACTAAATCCTGTGATCTTGTTACAAACATGGATCTTATTATGTTTGCCTAGTTTTTCTTTTCTTGGTGTATTCATGTCAATCAGTGAAAAAACCATTGAGGAGTTAACGGATAATTAACATTTACATTATCCCAGACACTGAACACTGTAGAGCACGCTATTTTTAATGTAAATCGTTTTGCTTTTTAGGTTAGGTTTCCTCAATTCAATCTCTGTCTAAAACTTGTAAAAGTAAAATAGGGTTATTTTCTCTATTTCAATATTTGTTACTCTTTCTGTGGTTGACATCTTTTTAATCCATATTTTACTACATTTAATCCATATTTTTCTTAAAAACACAGCAGGAGTTATATAACTTCAACCCATCAACGAGGAACATGACATCAAGCATACAGAAAACATCTTGAAACCAAGAACTCCAGATTCAGACATTTTTCCACCCAGTACAATTAAGATTAGCTTGCCATTAGTCACATTTACAACTATAGCCAGAATAAATTCATAAACAAAACATATGCAAACACCATACAATTACTCAATAGTAAGTTTCAGAATGACTTTTTTGATGTACCTAGCAAAAATTCTGCAGCACTGAGCAAATTGCTCCATATCTGGATTTCAAATAACTATTTCTTCTCCAATAAATAAAAAATAGTTACCTTAAGAATATGTAAACTACAAGAGCCGATGATCCCTGATAAGTGGTGATTGATCTACACGGTCTACATCGAATTTAGTATCACCAACAGCTGATGATTGCAATCAGTGTTTAGAATGCTGCGTAAGACTACATAGAAGTATTATAGTTCAAAAACTAATACTACAAACAACGCAATCAATCCTGCAAGTGTAAATCCCTCAACAACTTGAAAAAGGATTAACCAACTATCAAGTTCATAAAACACCTAACTTTTAATATCACCCCTGTGTTTCTTTTTCTTTTTCTTAGTCAAACCCCCACTTGGATGTTCTGATTTGTCTTCCACATCATCACTTTTCCTATTTGTGCTTTGTTCCAACTTTCCCTCTTCAGCATATAATGGATTCTCCCTTCCTTTCTCGTGTTTCTTTTTCTTCTTGATTTGTGAGTCCGGGGAAACACCAAGCCCTCCACTTTCACCACCATCTACACCGTTGGATAGTTTTTTTTCTATCACTTTCTGTTGCTCTATTATTTTTCCATTATCAACCTCATCCTTATAACTTGCCTTGTGCTTCTTCTTTGCACTTTTCTGTTTCCTTCCCTCTTCCATTTCTGGGTTAAAATCAACCTCATTGCCCTGTTCTCTGCCTGACTCAGTTTCAACTTGTGCCCCATTAGGCAGCTTGTTAACAGTGCTATCTCCGTTTTGCAGGGACCCAACTTCCAGCTTCTTCCTTTTGTTCTTCTTATGCATCTCACTCCCACCCACATTTCCTGCCTGATACCCAACACTACCATTAAGTTCTTGATTAACAATTGTCTGATTTAATTTTTCATCATCTAGATCAGCATTCCCATTGCCAGTCTGCTGCCTTCTCAACTCAATAGATTTCATATCTCCACGGCTGAGATCCTTGTTAATATCACCACTCTGAACAGAAGTTTCCACTACCCTCCCACTGTCAGTACCAGTCTCAGTTCTGTGCCTTTTGTGCTTCTTGTGAGAGTGTGACGACTCCAGCTCCTTGTGGATCTGGTTGAGCTCGCTGAAAGAAGCAGAGGCCCGACGAAGATATGCACTGATGATATGTGAAGCACCATTATCAGCAGAGACAAACTTTGAAAGAATTTTCGATGCTTTGGATAGTGATACATCTTTTACCGAAGCACAATGCCCAGAAATTGTCTTCATCTTCCTCACCGTTACCCTTCAAACATACACCTAAATTTCAGAAGGAATAAAAGGAAAAAACACTCAAAATCACAACTTCAAAATTCACTCACAGCATTTGGCAACACCTAACACAAAATCAACTCATTCACATAACAACTAAAATGAAACACAAAATGAAAGATTCTATTTCCTACCACACATTTACTCAAAACCACGTAAAAATGTAGAATCTGAAATAATTAACAACCAAACAGCTTTAAAAGATGCCTATGCTTAGAAAGAAACACCACTCACTCTAATCGTATTAAATATCAATCTAAAGCTAAAATCTACAACTGTAACTAAATTTCCCAATTGAAAGGAGGCAAATTGAAGCACTAATCAGTAATTATAATAATACTATGAAAGTGAATTGAGAAAGAAGAAATAGAAAAAAAAAAAAAAAAAAAAAAAAAGAAAAACCCTAATACCTTTAAGCCTTGTCTGGTTTTCGGAATTTGGATGAAGGCGACAACGATAATAATCGAGTTTGCCGCCACTACATGTCTCAGTGAAACTAGGTTTTTGTTACAAATGGAATTAGGTTTGATTGGGCTTGGCTAAACACACAGGCCCACTTCAGAATTCTCATATTTATTATACTGCAATTGCTTTCTGCACCCGTACATTTCTGCACCCCATCATAATATAATATGTGAATAGATATTTTTACCCTTGTATTCCTGAAAACATATTTTGTAGGAGAACTTTCGTATTTTGGTAAACATTTTCCGTAACTTATGGCTTCAAAAAAAGTTTTTTATAATATAAAAGTTCTCTTTCAGAAAATGTTTTTCTTAGATAATTTTTCTTTTTATGAAAATCTTTTTTTATAAGTAATTTTTTTTATAAAAAATTTTCTATAAATACTCGTTTTTACTTTTTTTTTAGAAAACACATTTTTAATATAAAAATCTTTTAAAAAAAATATTTTACATAAGTCATTTCACACACCTTATACCAACTCTAGATCCTAATAAATACAAAAACATAGTTCACTTACTTCTCACTCACGGATAAGCTTTTTTTCAGCAGCACCACCATATTCATTAGAGAACGATTCAAACCAGTCAACAGCACCTACTGCACCACTCTTTCTTTGAATATTTTATCAAAGGTGTTTTGGGTATTATTAATTTCTGATGGGCAGGAAGCATGATTGTATTTGAGGACATCAAGCACTTTAGCTAAATATAATAAAAGAAATGCATACTTTAGAGATTTTGTTTTATATCATCCAATATAAAATTAAACTTTCAATTTAAATTAGATAAAATATGAATTTGACCCTTTAAAATTAAATTTTTGATAATTTACTTTTAATTTATGAAAAAGTCTTTTATTTATTTTTGTCTCTACAAAGTTAAAATATGTTAAATGTGTTCCCTACATATTTTATTTTAAATATTTACACTAACTTTATTTGTGACACGTAGGTGATTAATCAAAATTAAATTCGATACATGTTATTTTTGTAAAAATAAAGTACATTAAAAATTTTGGAGAGAGCAAAAGCAAATTACCAATTTTAGAGAAATCATTTTTTTTCTTTTTTTATTTGAAAATATCGTTACAGAGTAATCTAAACTATTATCCACTTAAAAAAAAAGGTTTTGCAAAATAGATAGATGTTACGTGGCATCACTGTATAGATTTGTTTTTCTCCTACATGCATTACTTTTTTATTTGTAAAAATAGTATTATATTTAATTATAATAGTTAAGGCATGCTTATATTTTCTGATTCGACTAATTCATATATATATATATATATATATATATATATATATATATATATATAAAAAAAAGAAAGAAAAAAAAAAAAGATCATGATTTCGAAATTATGTAACATGTCTAAACTATTCATCTTGTCATTCCACACTGGAAAAAATGTCATTCATTCAGGAAAATAGTAAACAACAATCAAAGATAAAATTTAAAAGATTTGGAATTTAAAAGATTTGGATCCGTTGTTGCTCCATATTATTATGTAAATATACAATTTTAGTTCCTATAAAATTTAATCGCATAATTGGTATTGCATTTTTTTTTTTTAAATTGAGCAACTTGTGTCCACTAAGAATATGTTTTTCAATTCTTAGTTAAAAAAATAAGTTGTTCTCATTCATGATAACTATTTTAGTTACTTATTTATGCAGAATATTAGTAGTAATGTTTAAGACTAAATATGAGACTAAGCTAATAGAAAGATTAATCTTCACCAATTTTAATTTTTTAATCACTTCGACCTACTTATATTGTGTATATTATAATTAGAATTACAAAGATTATCCTTGAATGTGTTGGTGACTCTTTAAAAATTAGAAAAATATATTCAATTTTGTTTCTACATCTTCAATTCAATTCAAATTATCGTATACTAAAAAGGCTATTGAACTTGCAATGTTCACTCATTTTTTAATCTTCGTTCATTCTAAAGTGCCCTACTTTACAAAAAATTATCAAATATTCAAAAAAAATATTTATGATATATTGCGGATATATTTAAGCCTATTCTGATTCTAATTATTTAACTAAGACAACAATTCGAATATATAATTCTATATTATTCAAGTCCAATAAAAAGTATTACATCAAAATGGACTGTGAGGGAAATTAAATAAATAAAACCTTATTTGGTATGAATAGAAGGAGATAATTTTTATTATATGAAAATTTTATCACTTTCTTTATCAGACCATGTCAAATGAGAAATAGCAATTTTTTCTATATTGTTTTATCTAAGAAGATACTCAAAATGAAAAACAATATAAAGTGGGAATTTAAATTGGCACACAATGGATGTCTCGTAACATAATGAATTAGACTACCAATTCATATTTACCAAATTCAATACATTGAACTTTTAAGTCCAAAATCTAAAATAATTTATATTTCATTAAAATTGATCACATCAATCATATTATCACATCAATCATATTATCCAATGAAATATTTCATCTATTTAAAATAATTATCATTTTAAAACGATATATATATATATATATATATATATATATATATATATATATATATATATATATATACGGTGATGAAAGGCAAATCAAATAACACAACATCATAAAGCCATTATGATCAGATTATAGAAAGTGCATTTTTTATTAAAAGGAACTAATACTGTTTTTTTTTTTCTTTTCTTTTACACTTCTGTTATATGAATGAAATTTATTTTTCATATTACTGTGATAAATAGGCCTAAAATACATTTCTAAAACTAATAGCAGCAGCAGTTATATGAATGATTTTATTTTTTTTTTTCCAGAGGAAGGAGCTTTGATTGTTGTGATTTGATGAAACTTAAGAGGAGAGGATTATCATCATTATCACATATGATGAAGCAACATTCAACAGGTGCAATGCAAGCACTGTATGAATAGGAAGAGTTTTATGTACAACATGAAATGGAAATAGTTGTGAATGGAGCACTAGGCTGTGGCTGCAGCTTCTTCTTCAACTGCCTGTGATGCTGGCAGAAGGGTGCAAATGAGGTTGCGGTCACCATACACATTATCAACACGTCCTGATACACATGTTACACTTATTAGTCTATGCATTTGCATTCAGTGAAACCAAATTATGCAGCTACTATATATAATACAACATAGCACAAAATATCAAACAAGGGATGATAATGGGGTAAGGTTAATTATGAGAAGCATGTCATAAGAACAATGAATTTTAAACCTAACTCAACCTTACAAAATCTGTTTGTAAGGTGAGGTTTGCACCCATTTATAAACTATTGAAAGGCCTCATCTGTAGTCATGTGAGATCTTCAACATACCCCCTCACGTGAAACTTCTCAACTCGAACGTGAAATTATATGTAAAGGAGGTTCGATAACAGCCGATAGTGAGTGACTCGAACACATAGTTATATAAACAAACAACTACATGATTACCTGTGGTAGGCCAGAACTTTGAAGCACGGAGCCATGGAGCAGGAAAGGCTGCATATTCCCTTGAGTATGGTTTTGTCCATGCATCAGCCATGAGCAGTGATGGTGGATGAGGAGCTCCCTGCAGAACATTTGAGATAATCAGTCAAAAGTGCATGAAGTACGTTGAAATTGTGAATGAAATGTACAGCCAATGGTGCATGCTATTGAGGAGAGCTAGAATTTCTTGTGTAGTATAAATAATCAAAACTGAAACAAGTATTCTTCATATCAATGAAGAACAAATCTTTTACCTTAAGCACATTGTTGTTGATGTCAGCATTTCCTTTCTCTATCTCAGCAATTTCTTGTCTAATTGAAATGAGAGTATCACAGAACCTGTCCAACTCGACCTGCAATGATGATTAGTTGAATTAGAGAAGAGATTACCAAAAAGGTAGAATTAAAAAAGGGTTCAAAGGGCTCATTTTCCAAGGTGATACCTTGCTTTCACTCTCTGTAGGCTCAATCATGAGTGTGCCAGGCACAGGCCATGACATTGTTGGTGCATGAAAACCATAGTCCATGAGGCGTTTTGCAACATCTTCAGGCTCAATTCCAGCAGTATTCTACAATGGAAATAGATTACAAGTGATCAGAGCAAGAATACTTCTAAAGAATTGAAAAACAGCTGCAATCATGGAATGGACTTACCTTAAAGCCTCTCAAGTCAATAATGAACTCATGAGCAACTGTTCCATTGACTCCACGAAAAAGAACTGGGTAGTAGTTCTGCAGGAATCAAAGTATAAGTAAAACCAAGGATATATACAGATGCACACTAATATGAAACTAACTAGAAAAAGGAAACAAATGCATATAATCTATGAAAAGGGACAAACCTCCAATCGTTTGGCCATGTAGTTTGCATTCAAAATGGCTATCTTTGATGCATCAGTGAGTCCTTGAGAACCCATCATGGCTATGTAAGTGTAAGAGATTGGCAAGATGAGTGCTGAGCCCCATGGTGCAGCAGAGATGGTACCAAGTGGTTGAGATTTGTCAGGGGCAGGAATTCCACCAGTAGATATCTTCATTTTGAGAACAGATAGAAAAAAAGATTACAAAGAGAAAATAAACAGCAAGAACAAAGTCACACAAAGGATTTATCTTCACAGAAGTTTAAGTTCTACCTATGAAATAAAAAGGAAAAATGCTATCCAATCTAGAAAATTAAAGTAAATTGCTTTTCTCTGTGAAAACAATGCACTTTCTAATGAATGTAATAAAAAACATAAATCCATACTAAACACAATACCATCCATAACAATGAAAGAAGCCCTTACCACAGGGTGGGAGGGTAAAAATGGTGCCAAGTGTTTCTTTACACCGATAGGACCCATGCCAGGGCCACCTCCTCCATGAGGAATGCAGAATGTCTTGTGAAGATTGAGATGACAAACATCTGCTCCTATCCAACCAGGGCTTGTGAGTCCCACCTGTAAAAGTGACCAAATATAATTTGATAATTGAACACATATCTTTGGAAAATTAAGCACAAACTGATAAATTCTGGATAACTACGATAAGAAGAATCTGGCAACAGAACAATTTGTTGTAGAGAGTTTTAAAAGACTTTACTAAGGATTTTGGATCTATTCACATTTTGAAGAAGACTAAAAAATGAACTCTTAGTGAATATCATCCTGACACACACTTGGTCCAACACTTTACATGTATGTAAAGATACATATAGAAAAAAAAAACCTGTGCATTCATGTTGGCACCATCCATGTACACTTGACCCCCATTATCATGAATAATCTTGCAGATCTCATCAATACCTTCCTCATAGACACCATGGGTTGAAGGATATGTTACCTGCAATTAAATCAAAACCAAACTAATGTAAACAATGCTTAAGTTTGACAATACATAAGGTCAATATTGAGTAACATTCTACAGACGCAAGTTGTACCATAAGTGCAGATAAGTTGTCCTTGTGTTTTTCAGCAGCCTTCCTCAACTCTTCTATATTAATGTTTCCCTTGGCATCAGTTCCAACTGAGACAATTTTCATTCCACACATAGCAGCGCTGGCAGGATTTGTACCATGTGCTGAGACAGGTATAATGCAAACATTGCGGTGATCGTCACCTCTTGCCTACATTTTCCAATGGCCAAAAGAAGTAAGAACCATCACAGATATTTAAGAACATTTATTGGAGATGATGATTCAGGAAAATCAATGCATCTCTTGTAGATACTTAGCAATAATGACATAACTAAGAATATGCACAATCAGCCGAAATGAAAATACGATGTTAAATTCAATACTAATCACAGAAACACTTATATTGATCCAAGTATGGTCCTTACCAGATGATATGCACGGATAACCATAAGTCCAGCATATTCTCCAGCAGCACCAGCATTTGGTTGCAAAGAGAAGGAGTCAAACCCAGTGATGGTACACAACAAGTCACCCAAATTGTCGAACATTTCCTGATACCAAATTTGCTTGTTTAGACCCAAAAAAACGATATATATCTAATATTTTCAGGGACTAAAAAGTATGTATATGAACTTCTTTGAGTGATTATTGTTGTAAGATTATTTAAACATCGAATTACCTGATAACCTTGAGCCTGGTCAACTGGTGCAAAAGGGTGAATATCAGTAAAGCTAGGCCATGTCACAGGCATCATTTCAGTCGTGGCATTCAGCTTCATTGTACAAGATCCCAATGGAATCATACTGTGACATAGTGAGAGATCTTTTGATTGTAGCCTATACATGTATCTAAGCAACTCATGCTCAGTTTGGTACCTGTGAAGAGAAAATAAAATTGATGTAAGCTTCCATAATATAATTGCATGAAAAGCTTCCATAGTATGATTGCATGAAAAGCTTCCATAATATGATTGCATGAATTCAAAGTTCATGATAAGGGACATACGTGTTAAAGATAGGGTGTGTCAGATAAGGGCTATTCCTAGTTAATCCAGAAGGAATTGCACTTTGAACTTCTGGTGCAAGAGATGCAGCTGTGAAGGAGACCTGTATATAAATTAACATCAAAATCATGAGTGATGACACAGCTGTTAATTGTGAAATGAATATAATGTGTAATCATACTTACTGGTTTTCCACCAGCAAAGACATTGAAAAGCTTATCAACATCCTCTAATGTGGTTGTTTCATCAAAAGCAACAGTGATCTGAAAAGCCAAAAAGCTCCATCATCCAAAGGCATTCAAACACAAATAAACCAATTTTGGTGCAACAAAAAGCAACACTCACAGTGTTTCCATCTACAACTCGCAAATTTATTCCATTTTTGATAGCAGCCTCAGCAATTGCATGTGCATTGGAAGTCTTAACCTTAACAGTGTCAAAGAAGGGAAGCTCTTGAACTTCCACAGTTCCAAGTTTCTTTAATCCAAGAGCAAATGCCCCAGCAAGACCATGAACGCGGTTTGCAATGTTCTTAAGGCCTTCAGGTCCATGATACACGGCATACATAGCAGCCATGTTTGCCAGAAGTGCCTGAACAAATCCAACCAGTATTTAATAAAACCCTCAACAAACTCAAACGAAATCACAAAATAGCTCCAGGAATACACTAACACAAGGCTTCATAATAATCCCCAACAGAAAGCTCCCTTCCAAAAAGTAGGATTCAAAACATGAATATATATATTTAAGAAAATAGTTTGATTTTGATAGTAACGTATGTCAGCACACAAATTTAAACACTATAAACTAATCATAAATCACTCTGAATATGACTTTTAAACCAGTTATTTCAAAAGTCACCCATGTTATCATACATTACAAACCATGATTGTTGATAGTGTGAAAATCCTTTACATAGTTGGTGCATCATGATTACAATTTTATCATATGGTAATCCATAATCAAATGACAGCATTAAAATCATTTACACAGTCAGTACCTTCTAATGGATTTGTAAACATAAATTAGAAACATTAAAACTATCAATAGCTTTTGCAAACAAAAAATTATTGAACCAACCAAAATAAGCGAGTTACCTGGGCAGTGCAAATGTTGCTGGTAGCCTTGTCCCTTCTGATATGCTGCTCCCTAGTTTGCATGGCCATCCTCAAAGCAGTCTTTCCCGAAGAATCAACACTAACACCAATGATTCTCCCTGGCATCATCCTCTTGTACTCTTGTGATGTGGCCAAGAAAGCTGCATGAGGTCCTCCATAGCCCATTGGAACTCCAAACCTCTGAGCGGATCCAACAACAATATCTGCCCCGAACTCCCCAGGAGGCTTCAACACTGTCAGTGCCAACAGATCACTTGCCATAACAACCTTCACCTCATGAGCATGAGCCTTTTTCACGAACTCCCCATAGTCCAACACCTCACCCTCAGTGCCAGGGTACTGCACAAGCACACCACACACATCCCCAGATTTGTAATCAATATCCTTAAGATCTGCCGTCACAACCTCGAGATCAAATCCAGCAGCCCTTGTCTTGCAAATATCAATGGTCTGAGGGTGGCAGTTGCTTGCAATGATGAAAGTCTTCTTCTTCCCTTTCTGGATGTGATTGCACATGGACATTGCCTCGGCTGCAGCAGTGCCCTCATCAAGCAACGAGGCATTGGACATGGGCAAGCCAGTGAGGTCAGTGATCATGGTCTGGTAATTCAGCAGTGACTCAAGCCTCCCCTGAGATATCTCAGCCTGGTAAGGAGTGTATTGAGTGTACCAAGCAGGGTTCTCCATTATGTTCCTCAAGATCACTGGTGGAACATGAGTGTTGTAGTACCCCATCCCAATGTAGGACTTGAAAACCTTGTTCTTTGAGGCCAACTCCTTCATGTGCTCAATCATCTGGCTCTCTGTCAACCCTGCATCGAATTTCCCGAACTTCATCTCCTTCAGGCGGATCGACTTAGGCACAGTGGCATCCACCAGAGAATCGAGGCTCTCAAAGCCGCATGACTCTGCCATCTTGCTCTGTTCCTCTGGGGTGGCAGAGTTGTGGCGCCTGGGGAAAGTGTCACTCGGTTTAAGCGCTTCAACGGAGATGGATCGGGTTGAACCGACACCAAGGAAGCCACCAACAACGCCGCGAGACATGGTGGCGATGTTCGTGCTCCTTCCCAGAAGGGTATCTGGTTTGGATCCTCTGTTTCGGAGAACAGAGGAGGAAACAGAGGACATGCACCTAGAGGAAGAGTACAACAACATAGGGGTGGTGGAAGAGTGAAGCACGGATTCATTCTTCTGGTGTTGCTTTGCCTCTGAAACCAGACGCTTCAGAATGGCGCGGTTCGCAAGCCTGCGAGCACGTTCCATGAGTTCTGCTACAGAGAGACAGGACAGAGAGAGAGAGAAAGAACAGCGTTTTGAGTTGGAGTATGAGGTTTCAGAGTTCTGAGGGTGTTTTGTTTTTCTCGTTATGATTCCATTGGAGTTTGTAAGTGAGGATGGGGTGTAAAGTGATGCTAATTATATAAAATATGAACGTGTGTTCTACTTGTATATATATAAAATATAAAACGATGGTAATATAATTATGTCTCTTAATTACTTGATTTAGAATTTAATCTTTGGGTTGGTGTACATGAAAAGGATTTATTAAGAAAATTGGGTTCTTTAAATATGTCTTTTATCATGAAAAGATTGGTTTTTGACTCTTAATTGAAAATGTTTTAAACGTTAAAAAAATGAGATTTTGTTAGGAAAGCTTTGATTTTATCGAAATGAATGGGTAAAAAAAGGATGAAATTTTTGTGGGGGTGATAAAATATGGTGGAAATGGTAGGTGGTTGGTGAGTGAGAGTCCACCTATGAAGGAAAATGACAGATTGAAGGTTATCACTGTGTCAGAAGAAAACACCACAAACTGTGGAAGAAAGGAATGGATGGAAGGCGTTGAAGCTGGGAAGATTGAGTTTCAATGGAAGACATTTAAGGGTGTTATTTGGAGAAGGAAAAAAAAAAGATGTTTTGTTTTCCTTTTTTTATTTTTGTGAGGTTTGAAAATTGTAAGATTCTGATGAGTAGTTTGTGGCAGATCCTCTCACAGAATCAGGAGGCTTATCCTTTGTGTGTTACAAGACAAAAAGAAGCAAAAGGGTAGTTTGGGGTTGTGGAATTTTGGAGCCATGTTTTTGCTTGAGATGATGGTGGTGAATGGTGTGAAAGGAGATGGCACTTTTGATGCTTAAAGAACAATCACAATCTGAAGTGAGATTTTTGATTCAGGTAGACACTTGCTTTAATTTGTGGGAGTTTCATTTTAGGTGAAGAATTTGATAAATGTGGTTGTTGAGGCAATTTAAGGATCTATTATTTTAAGGATTCATTTGACCAATGAATCTAAGGTTGTAATGAATGAAACAACCTTTGCAGTTTTTGAGCAGATTCAGAAAATCTTCACAGTAAAACATTCATACAAATCTCAACCAACCAAGTTTACATTCTAATTGTACTTTCTTGATTAGTATCTTCCAAGTGTGACATATTTACTTCTGTGAAGAACTAATTTTTGTAAAAAAATGTTGATAAAACTATTTTTTTATTCAGAAAATTCAAATATTAAATTCCAAAGAAAAGAAAAAATTGGTAATTAGGCACAAAGAAATTGTTGGTAATTGGGCAAAAGGTTGGTAGGTGAGGGAAAAGAGATGCATACTTTGTGAGCAAGCACATTATTTTATTAATTAAAGCAAAATCAATGGCTAATGGAATCAAAGGTTTGGTTTGTAGTATTTATCAGTGTATTAATTATACCACATCACCAACCAAGGGTCAATTGGTTCAGGGTTTAACTAGTTTATTTCTTTTTTTCTTTTCTCTTTTAATTTTTCTAATGCAAAAAAAGATTGATGTAGAATAAATTCAAAAACATTGAATGAGTGAAGACCAACTACAAATTCAACATGTATAACTTTTATTTCAAAGCAAGTCATTTTTTTTTTTCATTCTTTTTACGGTCAATGTCTACATATTTTGTATTAAAACATTTAACTGGTTTAATTTGAGTAGAATAAAATATATTTCAGTTATTCGTTAAAAAGGTTTTATATTTTAAAATGAAAATTCGTTTTTTTTTCATTAATATCACTATACACTTAAATAATAGTGAGTGTAATTAGAGAGTGGAAGTCATGGAAAGGAATAAGATATTGGGAGAGAATCGATGGTTTAAGAATATGGCAAAGGGGAATATATTTTGTTTTCAAAATTTATTAAATAATAAGATTCGGAAAATTATAAATTGTGTATGAGTTCTTGGAATGTCAAAATTAAATTTTCTTTAATTATACTCCGACTGATTTTTACTGTTTTTCTTAAATTATTCTCGCTTACCTATGGTGGACGGGTTTAGTGGACTTAAAATTCAAAAACATAATGAATTGAATATTAATATATTATTTGTACTTAGATTTGAATTTAGAACGACAAGTTTATAACTTATTAACTCAATTAGTAAGTCAAATAAATTTGATGATATAGGAATTTTATTTTTTATTTACTCATAAAAAGATCAAATCTAACTAGATTTGTATTAAAATATTTTGAAATTTAAAGTAGACGAGTTTCAACATGAACTCTTATAACTTTAACCACATTCATGATAAAATATTATCCTTAATAATCTTATAAAAGAACCTCATATAATAAAGAAAGAAAAATCATAAAGAAAAAATATTTTTCTTCTTGCATCTCCAAAATATGTTTCTTTATGTTTGATGGACTCCCTAAGAGTGGTTCACATTGCTTCTTAATTATTATTAATTAAATAAGAAAAGAGACAATATTAACTTTAATATTAATTTATTGCGCACTATATGTCGAATTAAATTAAAAAATAATAATAAAATTGAATACCATAACTAACGATTATACCAAATCAAGATGAAGAAAAGAAAGGTAAATTACAAACCTAGACATAAAATATAACTTTTACATTAAAATTATATAGTTGTCCATATACAATTGGATAACTTAAAAGGTATATAAATTACTCTTATAAAAAAAAACTCAGAATAGTTGATAATCCTATATGAGAAAACATATATAAAGATTAACGATCAATTAATGATCTACCAATCTACCATCAAATCCTCTACTTCCATATATGATTTCTAAATATGTTTATTTCAGAAAAAAAAATTAACAAACCAAGATATACTTGAAATAAAATTTATATAAAAAAGAAATGTAATATTTAAAGTGGGAACAAGTACAAGGAATTTTGTATTTATGGAAAGTTGCTGACATTGATTTTTTTTCATTGGTTGTTGCTAGAAGGTAAACATTCTATTAAGTTCAGTAAGTTTATTCCAGCAAGGATCATAAAAGATAGTAAAGTAACTCTTTTTAATTTTGATTCCATTTTCACTTTCTTTATTATTTATACAATACAATATAGTCCTTGGTCATTACAGAAGGACACTTTCATTATTCTAATAATAAAAGACATCTCACCTGGAAAAAGTTATTTACAAAGTAAGACTCTGTATAGGAAAAAGTGGTTATTAAAATTTTCTTCTTGTGTTTTTCTATTTTAATATCAATTTTTATCAACTTCATAACAAATCTCCAACTCAGAACGATAAATGCAAGAGTTTAGTTCGAATTCTTGTAAAAACTTTTCACACACACAGTAATCAAGACATTATCTGTTTATTGGCATTGTTATTGCTACTATTTACCACCTGGTAAAATTAAATTAAAAAGTATAATATTTTAAACTATATATTATAGATTTAATCTAGATTATAAAAATATATAAATCTAAAAACATATTTATAATAGAAAATAATTTATCTATAAAGATACTTAGATATAAAAGTTATTAAGGTAAAGTGTATATATTAAAAATTATAAAAATATAATTTAAAAAAATCTGAATATAATAGATAGAACACTTGATAATTTGATAAACATTTATAATTGATTATATAATTAAAAGCGTGTTAGTTATTTATATATTAGTGGTGAATCTAGAACTGGATAATATTTAAGAAAAAAAAAATATGCAAAGACATCACAATAGGATGAAACATCTCTACCAGGTTAACATTCTTCTATCATTTTCAGGATATACCTAACTTTATTAAGAAAAAAATATCAGCAATACCTAAATCAAAACCCATGATGAAAATAAAAATTCAAAAAATCTATAGCGGTAAAATATGATAATTCTTAACAAAATTACTGCTCCACCAAATAATTCTTTGATGTGTGAGATCATGATTAACGAGTTTGTCTCACACTTGTAATTTTTTTTATCATATACATGTGAAACTCTAAAATATAAAAATGAATCTTTTAAAAAGTAAAAATCAAAGCTTTATGTTACTATTATGATAATATCACCAGCAACTATATAAACTATACATTGATATATAGATAAAGGATATTTAACTCGAACTTTAATATGATTTATTAGAGACTTATATATGATGTAGTCTAAAACTTAAATTAATAAGTGTTCCTAAAAATAATAGATCATGGTAAGTTTAATATAATTCAAATAGTATATTTATATGTTATGGTATGTAAGAATTTTTTAATTTGTCACTACCTGATATCTTAATTTAAGTGAATTATATCATTATATCATTAGTAAAACAAAGGAATTTATGTTACAACATAGATACTAATACTTATTACACAAATTAAATAATAGTTCACATATCATCTTATATGACCATAAATTCATATAATTTTTATCGATTTTGAAAACCATTTTTAAATCATGTACATCATTTAAACAAAATCATAAGTCAATTAAATATAAAAATTAATATTTACTTTTTTATAATAAACATCCACATAAAACCATTATAAAGACAAAGAGAAAAAGAAAAGAATTTCTTTTCAAATTCTTCTTTTTTTAGCTTAAGCAAAAATATGGTCAAACTAGAGGTTGAATTGCAGTGTTATTTTTACTTAAGCGAAAATATCATTCATTTGAGTGAAAATATCCTTTGTTTAGGCTAAAATAACACCAAACACAAGGTCTGAATAAAAGTTATATTTTTCTTGAGTGAAAATTTTCCATTTGAGAGAAAATATAGAAAATCTCATAAAATAGAACAAATCAACCTTCAAAGGTTTTATTCAATGACACTTTAACAAATATATTTCAAATAGTTCAAAATAATCAATATAATCTATAATTTGCTCAAACATTATCCTTCATTCATTTCAATTGAACTTTGGTCATTCAACCTCTATATATATGTTCATTCACATCAAACTCATAAGTTAATACAAGAAAACTATAAAAACTAACTATACTAATCCAAAAACCACATTTAAAACCCAGTTTAATAAAAATATATCTTAACATTAATCACTAAATCAACTTCTCATTCGAGAGTGTTCAATTCAAAATATTCCAAAATAATTCATCTATTAGTAAACATAAATAATATCATCGTTACATAAAAACCAAAATCTTGTGACCAAGACACCTTCATATCCAGATCATCTGTTCCAAAGATCTATCAAAAACATAATTAACTTTCCTTGTAATCCTTTATCTCAAAGAAAGTTTTAACTCAAGGACAAACTTATTCCAAATTTAAAAAAACATAACCAAATATTAGTATAAGATTAGCTAAATTTGATTAGTTAGAATTGATTCTTAACTCCCTAGTATGATCAAATTTTAAAAGAAATTAGATATATATAAATAAAATTAGAGAGAAGAGAGAGAAAAGATTTAAGAGAGAGGGATGAGGGGTGGGAGAGAGAGAAAAAATAAAGAGAAAGTGAGAATGAAGGCAGGGGTGGAGGGTTGGGGGTGAATGTCACAATCTTTACCGTGTACCATTGGTGCCTTCATTGAGGGAAAAAAAAATTATTCTTAATGATTACAATTATCATAAGAAAAAAAAATACACAAAAGTACCAAAAATTGAAAAGATAATGTTTAATAAGATACGTGATAGATTGTGCATTTGTGCATCATAACTCTACTCATTCAAAATTGATAATTATAAGTGATGGAGGGTTTTATACATATATAAGAGTTGTGGTTGGCCAACGAGGGAATAATCAAGAGGAAAATTCAAATTTGAATTCTCTTACTTCTAAGAAGGTGAAATGGATCAAGTGATACTTGTCCACTCATATTTTTAACATGTGAGCATTTGCTCTCATGCAAAAAGCATGCGTGCATATCTAACCTTAGCTTGGACATCCTAAGGTTTCTCTTGGACTTGTGTACTAAGTACAATTGAAACCCTATCAAGAACCCTTTAACCTAATCTACTCAAGACCCATTATTTGACCTAAATATAAAGTTCAAATGTCCTACACTACTTGGTCCAAATATATCCCTATTATATTTTATACAATTTATTAGAGACTAATGCTTGACCCATGATGATAATTGGGGTCACTAATGTCACCTGAGGCTCAATCTTCTTGATTACTTCAAATCAAAATCCTAGTTATTGTTCTTTTTATTAGAGATATTTCATAAGTTGTTTTTATACATTTAATTATATTCTAAAATTGACTTTTTCTAAAGATCATCTTGGGTCCAATATGGATGAGTAGAGACTTAATCAAACTCAATGTGCTTATAAGTTTCTCGTTATAACTCTAGGTCTTTTATTTCTATATTTTGTCTATATTTTATATTTGTTGTGAATGGATGAATTTTCATTAACATTTAGAAAAAATATTGAGTAAATCTGAAAAAAAAAATATACTTTTAAATTATTTTTTAAAATACAAGACATTAAAAGGAGAAAAATTAAGAATAATTAGACAAAAATTGAAACATTCAAATTTAAGGAAACAAAAATCTACTATTCGGTATATTATTATAATTTCAAAATTAAATAATTATAAAAAAGGAAAAAAAATAAAAATTAGGAACAGTTTTATATAAATTTTTATGAATTTTTAAAACATTTAATTTTTTAAAATCAAGTATTAGTTTCGAAACATTTTTATGATTTTTTAAAAATAAAATTTAATCTTTTTGGTTATGAAAAGGATTTTGTAAAAATTTTCATACTAAATAATATTCATCCATCTCATTCATGAGAATAAAACAAAAGCATATTAACCTGTTGGTAAGGGTCTTTAGAAAAAACAAAAACTGTGCAGACCCATTTGGCACCTTTTTCATCTCAGAAAGTGTGCGGTGAGGGAAATTAACTGACACACACGTGTCCGTTATAAAAGATAGTTTTAAAATTTAAGTAGTTTTGGACTAAAGAAAGTTCTTTGTAATTTTAGCTTATAGATTGAGATAATAGTTGAAATTTTATATTTCTTTAAAAAAAAGTAAGTAGACTTTCTAAGTTTAATTTTTTCTAATTATATATATAATTCATATAAAAGTTGATTATTGTTTTCAAATAAAATTAATTACCCTAAAATCATTCTTAACAAATTTATTCAAATGAAACTGATTTTTCTAGTAATTGTATTTAACAAAGATGCAAAAATTTTCAATCCCTAGGATTTGTCTAGTACTTAAAATTGAGATTTTTATCATAAGATGATGAATCTGTAAAATGTAAGATTGTGTGAAATAGTATAATTGTAAAGATCAGTCAAACAAAAAAATCTAGTAAAAAATATGTGATCAATTTTTTTCCAGATTATTTATTACACCAACCATTTATCTTAGATGAATATATCAATTCAAACTTAATTTTAATTAAAAATTAATATAACTAAAATTTTATCTTGTTATGTATGTTGTTAATAATAATATCATCTAATTAAAATTAATGTAATTAAAGTTTAAAACAAATTCTAATACTAATTTAAAATTAAGAGTCTTCACTCCAGCATCATTTACCTTATTAACAATCAGTTCCCATTTTAATTAAAGTAAAACTAAATTAAGGTACTTTGATATGCATATCTCATTTCTTTTATTTTCTTTAAGCATATGTATAATATTTTCCTTTGTTTCTTTTCTTTAGTGATAAAAAAATATTATATATATTAAAAGAAGTAAAATCTAATGTTTATGTTATGATTTCACAATTTTATAAGTTCTTCATATTCTTGTCCATAATTTCAATTTTAACTATCTTACCATTATCTAATGAATTCATTTTAATGAGTCTAAGAGATTAAATAGTGTTTCTAAAAGTATTTTATACTTAATGATCATTGTTTTGTTTTCATTAATGCATGTTTAGGAATAAATTTAAATTTTTCATTAGTAAAAGTGAGATAGATGTTTACTTGGATGAATCAAAATAGATGTTGTATTTTCGTTACTAAGTGAAATCATAGTATCATAGTGAACTTTTTAGTAAATGTGGGTGTGTACTCTTCTAGTTATAGAAATGCAAATATTGATTTGAACTCAAAATTGGTTATTCATTTTTTTTTCTAAATCCTAGTGGTAAGATTTCATATTATAATTTTTAAAATTATTTTACCTTAAATAATTAACTTTAGTCTAATGGTTTGATTCCATCTTAATTGGTTATGAAGTTTAGATGAAGTTGTGCATGATATTTTTATCATAAGAAGATAACTTATGAGAATTTAAATATTTATCTCTTATTTTTTTATACAATCACATTTCGTCTAATATTTTCATAATCTTAATACTTGATTATCTTTGAGTTGTGAAAACTTTGATAATTTTTGGATTTAGATCTTTTGTTTTTTTTGAATTTAACATGTCCAAATCTTATTAAAACTTTTCCTTTCAAATATAAATAAAAAAATTTGGCAATTCACCTAATTCTCTTAATTTAAACTTATTACTTCATAATTAGCTACTCAAAATTGAGAAGTAGCATTTCAACTTTATAATAGAGACGTCAAAGTATCAATATTCATACTTTTTCGTTAAATTCAATTCCAAATTATACCAAGTTCACCAAATTAAATAATTTTCTCATCAAATAATCTCTATTTGAGGTTAAAGACTTCTCATGCATTTTAAGAACAATCATAGTGATTGTTTCCTTTTGCAATGTTAAAAGCAACATTATTAGATAAAGTCAAATAGATAACTTTGAAAGTTTTTATTTTTATTTTTTTTTTCAATAAAAGCTCAACATTTATATTTCATTCTCTCTTTTTTTTTTCCCTTTTTTTTTTTAAGAAAGATAGATATACGACTTCTCCCATTACAAATATTTTTTGTTTGCATCTTCCAATGCTAAAGTTTATGTGATCAAAATTCTTAATTTTCTCAGTTTCTTCTTTTGAAGTTATATTACTACTATTTAAATTTGACACTATTTACATATCGTATAACAATAATGTTGGACTTTTTTGATATTAGTGGTTAAAAAATAACATAATTTTTTTATAGTTAAATTTATGATAAAATCAATATAAATTAATAAAAAGTTTATAACATAGTTTATATATATATATATATATATATATATATATATATATATATATATATATATATATATATATATATATATATATATATA
>Ga0209700_101884_pt1 | contig 43454 bp, 27 predicted proteins | sample SiratroredBW_FD_187528 | JGI IMG/M metagenome (GOLD analysis project Ga0209700, IMG submission 187528) | Root nodule microbial communities of legume samples collected from California, USA - Siratro red BW (SPAdes) (version 2) | ecosystem: Host-associated > Plants > Roots > Nodule | place: USA... | reverse complement strand
ATTATAGATATTTTAATATATATATATATATATATATATATATATATATATATATAGTTAGTTAGTTAGTTAGTTAAGGAATTGAACGATCGAAATTATACATAACTCAAATTCATATCTTTTATTTTATAAACCCAAAATTGATTTGAATTTCGGTTAAAAAAAAACTAATTCAGCGAATAATTAAAAACTATTTTTGAATTGGTTTGTTTCTTTGTAAACTTTACTACTTTGATCATAGCTTTTTATCCGTATTTAATTATAATGAATCTATTTTTTTACTGTCGCAATCCATATTAATTACCTCTCGTCAAGAATAAATGTTTAGTGTATATACAAGTATTTAGTTACTTGCAGTATTATAGCTGCTGCTTGCTTCCATAATATTTTTATTCACAGTTTTAAAAAAAAATTATTCACTCTCACATATTTTCACAAACTTTTGTTTTCTTTCTACAGTTCAAACTTAAAGTCACTAAAGAGACACCTTAACTATAAATAATAATTTTTTACATCCACTATTTTTTTTTACATTAGTTATAGAGTTATTTCTGACATTGATATTGGAAACATTAACCAACTTAGTAATATTTGATATCGGTTATAGTGATACAATTAATATATACATTTCTCATAAGTTATTTTTGTAATCTACATATGTGAAATGTGAAACAAAAATAAAGCCATCTTAAAATTTTGATTTTTCATTAAAATTGAATATATATTTTTCTGATAAAAAAATTGTAAAGAAAGCGTGGTAAGAAAATACTTTTACAGAGGTGGAAGGAAGGTGATATTATGTATGCCTGGTAGGAGTAACATGAGCAAAGCTCATGGGAGATTAAAGGGACAAATTGTCAATTCCTCTGATCAGTTGTTTCTGTTACAAATTGGATGATTTATGTTTATCTTTCCATTCATTATTCCTTCAATTAATCTAAGTATACTAATTATTCCTAATTAAATGAAAAACACAAACATATTTTAAATGTCTCGTTCATTGTAGGATTAGTATTTTATAATTGTCAACTAAAATAGTGGCCCCGACGTTCAAAATTTACACAAATAATTGTGTAATATTTAAGCAAGTGAGTGATTATATTCATTATTGATCAAAGTTTTGAATATTTTGCTTGAAAGATTATAAAAAAAAGAGTACTATATAAATTATAAAATATGAAAAAGGTATAATAAAAAATAAAAGATATAGGAATAAAAGTTCATTCTACTCAAGTTTGAAAAGAAAATGAAGAGTATGGAGATGAAGAAAAAGAGATAGGAATACCGAAAAAGATGAAGAAAAAAATATAAAGAGAATAAAAAAGAAAGAATAAAAGAAAAGGAATTTTTTTAAACTTTAAAAATTAGATATTATGAAAGAATAAAATTATAATTTTTTTTCTCATCTTATTATTGGAATTTGTGTTTTATTTCGAAAATTTGTACATTTCATTTAACTACAGAATGGTATTAAAATAATCTGAAAAAGTGCATTAAAGTTTGATATATAACGAATATATGCATATCAGATTTGAATTATGTGAAAAATAGAAGTTAAATTCACCGGAGTAATCCAATGACGCGACACCATGGAGTCATCTCCTTCGCAATCACTCTATTAATTTAATCAGAAGATGACATTATGGTGATCCAATTCTGACATAAATTATTTTATATTTGATCTATTGTTCAAGAGGGTGTCGTTGTTGTTATTGGATACCTTGATCACGAACCTTTACGCGAAGGCCGCAACTTAAAGTGGCAGTGAGACCAGGTGAGAATCGAGGGGTGCAATGATGTGGTGCCACCAGTTCGATGTGGAACCTCCGAAGCAATGAAACCGCCACACTCTTCAGCTCCAACAGCGCCATTTCTTTGCCCAAACACACCCTCATCCCCGCCTGAAAAACCGGGTATTTGAACGGATTCTCTGAGCAAAACACCCCATTCTTCAACCATCTCTCTGGCCTGAACTCCAAGCAATCCAAACCCCATATTTCCTCCAAACGACCCATTGCGTAAGGATGGTAACTAACCCTAGTCCCTCTCTTCACAAAACTCCCATCAGGTAACACATCATCCTCCAAACAAAACTTCGAATCCATTTGAATTGGAGGGTACAGTCTCATGCTCTCATACGCCGCTGCTTCCAAATACTGCAGTTGTTGAAGCTCCTCGAAGCTTGATATATCTTTGCTCTTCTCTCCTCCAATTACTCCCTCTGCTTCCACAACAATCTTTGACTCCACTTCGGGGTGCTTTGCCAGTAGCCAGAAAAAGGTTGTGAGTGCCGAAGCCACTGTGTCACGACCAGCTAATAAGAAACTCACGATAATATCTTTCAAGTATGTCTCATCGTTCACACAACTCATGAACCGTGACAGCAAGTCCTTGTGAGAACAAAGCTCCGTTTTTCTTCTTTGTCTTATCACCTCTTTGGCTAAGACGTTGATCGTTTTAACCGCTTCTTGAAGCTTCTTCTCCGAGCCCACGTTGAGGAGCCTTTTCATCTTCCAAACAAGAGGGGACACTGACATGGCTCTCTCCGTGGACAACTTTGACGCCATGTCAAAGGAAAGCCTGAAACTCCATTCTTCACTGATAAAGATCAGAATTCAGGGACTGAGATTATATATGGGAGTGTGTAAGTGTGCTTGGAAGAGAAATATCAGATGGAATCATATACTAACATGTGACCGTATTTTTATTAATTATGATATAATCAAATTTTAATGATTTTTTTTAAATTTAAATATTATGTTACAGTACAATACAATTAAATAAAAAAAATGTCTCGATATTTTGGAATGTGGGTCCAGTATCGAGTTGACTGATCAATAAATCGAGATTGTTTGTAATCGCTATCGTCAACTTAAAATATGAGATGAAACTAAATACTAACATGTGACCGTATTTCTATTATGATATAATTAAATTTAATTATTTCATAAATTCAAATATTTTTAGTTGCATTTTTATTTAAAAATTTATTTTATAAAATATTTTTAATATTTTTTATTTTAATTTAAGTATTGTAATGCTTTTTATTTTAAGTATTTAAAATATTTTGCTATTTTTCGTATAAGCATATTGTAAAATGTGAATGCTGTCTAAAATTAAGGCCAACTTTGTTGTCCACTTTTCCTACTCATAAAACATAATTGATGTATAATAGACTTAAACTATTCATGAGTATGTATATGTTACAACTTGAAAAATTTTCTAGGTTCTAGATTGGTAATTGTTGGAGCAGGAGTTTTATTGGTGGAAGAATTTTTTCCCTGTAAAAAAAATATTCTTTTTAGTCAAGATCCCATGGATATTGGGTTTTCCTTTTAACCTAAAAAGATACAATTATAGGGAGTACGTGAAGAAACAATTGTCATCAAACTTATTTTCAGAGGTAGGAAAGCACTTGTGATGTGATCATCACATGGATGTCATGTAATCCAGAACTACATGACATTTAACAAGTTAGACATTTAGATAAAAAAAATTTACATGTTTTATATTTTAAGGAGTAAAAGACATACCAACAAATTTAGAATAATATAAGAACTACATTTGAGTATTTTAGATAGATGAAAAACATATTCTTTCAGTATAAAATTAAATTTTTAGTTACTTTCAAACATATTGTACTCATTGGGCAGAGATATTTGATTCATTTATAAAATCTTCAAAATGCAGGGAATAAAAGCAAGTAAACAGTCTTTTGGATGGTAATTAAAATATGCAGAAACTATAAATTTAAAATATGTTATGATATAGGAACATATAAGATTAAGAGTCAATTAATTTACTTGACCATATGCATATTTGAATTAGTCCAATACGAAATGCAGGTATAATCCTGTATCTTGCGTAATCTTACGTACGAATCTGGAAAACAGCTTACTACAACTTGTTCGTTATTATTTGTCTTTTTTTTCATTGGGTCCGGTTTCATTAATCATTCATGCCATATATTGATTTTGTTTTTCCTCGTCACTTGGGTCCATGCAAGTCTTTTTCTTTTTTGTTTTTTTGTTTTCAACAACCGTTACAGTTACTACTCATGCATGACTCTTCCTTTTGTATGCCCTAGGTGCACGTATGTCCATTATGCTTTATGATAATAAAGAAATTAAAATTTATCATAATTGTTAAAATAAAGATATTATTAAATTTATAAAAAATATTTATAAAAAGTAATTAAAAATAAATTATTTTTATAATAAATAGGTCTTTCTTGTGGGTAATTAATTGAATTTTAAAGAATAATTATAAAACCTAAAGGGTAAAATAATAAAATGACTTATATTAATAAGGATAAAATTGGTAAGGAAATATATACACTAAAAATAATTACAAAACTATTATATATTAATATTTATAGATATAAGTATGTTATTGAATATAGTTAATGTTATCTTAATTAACTATTGTATATCTATAAGGGTTGAAGTTAATAAAAAATAATAAATATATTATAAGTTATATTTTAAAAAGTTATAAGATACAAAGCTATATAATTTTATAGGTAGAAAAGTTAGTTTTAATGAAATTCAATCTATGTTGAAATTAAATGCTTTATGCAGTTATTGAACAAAAAAATAAAATAAACATATGGATTCTTCTGCGAAATAAACACCCTTCTGTGCATGATTTTTTAATACCTGCATCTGTCTCTTTTCATGTATTTAATACATTCATATCAGATAATCTCGCAAGCAACAAAACAAATGTAAATTATTGAAATGTAAGTTATTGAAAGAAAAATATCATTATATCAATGTCTAATATAATGCAACTAAACAAGAATAAATTAGAAAATAATCACTATAATTCCTCTTCATGTCATAAGATGCATATATTATATATATACTCGGATTATACATAGATTCATATAATATAATATTCTTTAAGAAATATTTATTCACATATTCTAGAATACATGTATTAAATAAGTTCTATAATACATTGATATTTTTACTATTTAAACATTCTTACTTTCATAGATTTATGATAGATTTAAGACATCCAAAATCTCTAACTCATAGTATTTATATGTACAATAAACCTCTTTAACTTCTCATTGTCCTTAGTCTATATGACTTAAATCATCAGTGACAAAGATCTCTTCAAAGGTTCCAATACTTGATATATCATATTAAATCATTATTCATAATAATCCCAAATTTGTATAACCATCCCAAATTCGTGACTTTAATTCACATATTGTACATAAACTTGTCATTCACATTTTCATTTCATACGCATTCAAACACACATGTGTGTATTACAATTCACTTGAATTAAAACAATAAATCATTCAAATACGCAAATCAATATTTTCTGCATATAAACATACATATACATAACACACACATTCAGATAAACCATGAAAAATCACTTGAAAAAAAAAAACATCAGACGATATTGTTGCTTGAGCAAAAATAGTTATGTTGAGTGAGGATATCAGATGAAAAACTAACTAGAGTGACTTAGACGATCTTAGTTTAAGCATGTATACTTCCACTGACCAAGAGTATCAAAAGAAACATTCACTGGAATAACTCAGATAATTCTCACACTTAGCAACTGGCACAAAACCTTATACACTAAAACATTGACACTTCAAAACTCTTTACATTCTTTGAAACATATCCCTATCTCCCATTATAATACTTTTCACTCCAAAACTAGAAATGATTATACACAAATTTATAAGATTTAATATGAATTGGAGGCTTTGTTTTATACAGAGACATACTATAGTTTTATAGGTAAAAACGAGAATTTCGTATTCAACACAATCATGAGGAATTACCAATAGGTAAAATTTGTCGGTAAATAAGAACGACACTTAAAATGTGATTGTTATCATTAGACTAGAGAAATTTTCTTTTCATATCATGATTATTATTATTTTTATTATAAAAATATAATAATTATTATTATTACAATTACAATTATTATTATTTAATAATAATAATTATTATTATTATTTCAATACTATTATTATTATTATTATCATCATTATTAATATAATTTTTGTTATTAATATTACAATTATTATTATTATTATTATTATCAACATTATTGATATTATTTTTATTAATATAATTATTGTTATTATTATTATTATAATAATAATTATTTTTTTAGTAATAATAATAATATTTATTATTATTATTATTAACATATTTAATTTGTCAGTAAATTGGTAGTCAATTTAACAATAAATTAAATCCGTTAATAATAGCTTTTTTGTCAACGTATTAAATTCGTGGGTAATTATAATTTTTTTTATAGTAAACATCACTCTATATTTCGAAGTTCAAATATAAATTAGTTAACTAATTGAGAATATCACTAAATTACACTATAAAAGGAATGAGATTTGGATAAATAATGATAAAGATGGTGAAGAAAAAACTTAGAAAGAAATAGGAAGAAAAAATGTTTGCATGGTAATGGAATATTGAAAAAGGAAAATAGAGTCTTACCATACTTAAATTGTATAATTAAAAGTGTTCGAAAAATTGTTGATCACCCAAAAGAAAATGTTAATTATTAACCCACATCAAATTAAATCAAGTTTTAAATTTCATATAAAACCATTTTTCTCAATAACCCCGTGAATAATGAATCTTCTAGAAAAAAATATAGAAATAAAATTGAATAGAAAAGATAAATCTTAGGTAAGATTACAATTCAAATGGATGCTTAGAGTCTTCCTCTTAACTAGTGTAGTAAACAAAATTAATAAAGGAGGGGAAGATAGTTATGTTTTAGGCTTTTAGAGAGAAGAAATGAGATAGAAGAAGAAGGGAGAGGGTGATTGTTTTTCTTTTAAATGAGAAAAAAAACTAGAATTTCAACTAGAATTTCTATTCATATTCCAATATTAATAAGCTCCCAGTCTGGAGGATTAGAAAAATTTATAATTAATTATTCAAAAATATAAAACATCCACCATTATTTTTGTCTTTAAATATATTTTTTATAATATTAGAAAATAAATAAATTTTAAATTATTCAAAATTATAATATACAATTTATTTACAATTTAATATATAAAATAATTTATAAGAGCGACAATAAATTATATATTTTTATTAAAAATATTAAAAATAAACTATTCAATAAAAATAATATATAACTATATTATTTATATTAAACGAAAATATACTACTTAATTAAATTGCATATTAAAAGTACAATTATTTTAATTTTGAAATATTTTTATCATCTGAATTATATTGATTATTATTATTCATATTATTATACAGTCATAATTTATAATAAGGACAAGAAAGGATGGCTAAACAATTTAAAGATTTAAAATTAATATTTGTTAGGAAAAAATATAAGACTATATTTACAGGAACTAAAAATATATTTAAATTAAAAAAATTATGGAAGCATTTAAGTTGTTTTATACCTTTTTTAAACTAGTTTTAAGTTTAATATTTTGTTGTTTCCACCTTTCAGAAAGTTATCGTGGAACAAAAAGTATTTTTTTAGCTGCAATAATATTACTTTAATTGACAATAGATCTAAATTAGCCACCAATAAACTTTTACGAGCAACTAAACAATGATCTGTGTATATAATGTCGGCAGAAATTTCACCTTCAATAATAACAGCATCTGCAAGTGTTAGTAAAAACAATAGTCATAATTATCTTTTTTTATTCAATTTTTCAGCTATAGTTATGGTCAAAAATATACACTTCCTCAATTGCTATTGTCGGGAAAAATCATACAATTTTTATTAAAATCGTTCATAATATTATTTAACAATAATGGATACATGTAAACCTATATATTTTCTTTACCTCCTTCAAGTTTAATTATAGTTAAGATGTATATAGTTTATCTTTGCCATTAATAATTAAAAAAAACAAAAAATAAAATAAAATAGTTTTTTATAAGATAAATTAATTCATACATAAACTTCTGAAAAAATATAATTTTAAAAAGTTTAAACAAGAGAATTACTATAAATTAATTATATGTAAACTATTTTTATGCAGAAATTTATTTTCTTCTTACTTTTTGTAAAATAGTTATAAAAAAATTATTCAAATTGTTTTACTCTCTCAATAAAGCATTAATATTTTAGTACTGACTTAAATGCCATAAAAATGTTCAGAGGGAGAGTAGAGGGAGAGCTAATGAGGTGGCCAAAACATGTCACTAAAGTACCACCTTATGTCATAAATGGTCGAATTGGTGGAGAAAATTATACCAAATTAAAGGAAAATTATGTTGCTGGGCATCACTTAATAGATAATTTTTTAATAATACAAATGTATGACAATGAAATTTTATTTTTTCAATTGAAAAATTACAGTTATAGAATAATTTTTAGTGTCATGTATAAATAAGAAAAATATATCATAAGATTATGCGCTGGGAGATGGTGGCTAGTAGAAGTCAGATACAGACATGCAAATTAATTTTAGTTTTTTTTATTATATATTAATAAAAAAATTGTCCTTTAAAAACATTAGTTACGTTTGTTATTCTCGTTAAAATATTCAATATGAAAGTAAATTTGTTGGTTTCTCTTTAATAACACGGTATTTTTCTTTCATATGTTTTTATTTATTTATTTATTTTTTATCATCTCCTTTTCTTGTTGGTGATTGATTACTGCTTATTTCTACAACGGAAAATAATGCTTTGTCCTCTGTTTTTGCTAGTAGCCCATTCTTGGATTACTCAATTTCTGTTGGATCCTTCTTTTTCTGTAATTTTCAAATTTGTATTAGATGTTGGCAATAAAACCGATCACTTTATAAACGAAATTTTGTTCGGAATGAAAAGAGAGAACATTGTATTTGCACATTGCACCCACCCATAGTCTGAACAACATTGGAATAAACAAAACATAATGTGTGAAACAATTTAGTTAAGAAAAGGACATGTATTATTTTAACACAAACAAAACAACTAACTATATAACTAATGAAGACCTTTCTTGAATCGAGAGGAGCTAGTAAAGAATCCGTTGAAGATCATTATTCATGGTTCGCAACTTGTTGTACACTGCATGCCATCCAGCTTGTGTAGGGTGCACAAGATCCCAAAAGAACGCAGATTTGGGGTTCTCACATACCCTATATTTCCTAACATTGTTCACCACACTCCCACACGAGTAGTTACTGCTCACACCAACACAACATGGCTTCAACTCGTCCCGAATGTTGTGTGTGGAAGGGTGGTTCAACACCGACATGAAGCTGTCGTAAAGGTTGAGAATTAGGAAGGTGGAAGGGTCCTTGGTTTGTTGGTTTAACTTGGTCACTGCTTGGTTCAAGAGGGTGTTGTGGAGAAGTACGAAGGCGTTGGAGGTTTCATTGCAACGTTGGAATGAGGTTGAGGCTGTGATCGTGGGAAGGCATCCAAGGGGTTGTAGAGCACCCACCACTATTTTCTTCACTCCCAGCTCTCTCAGCCGAATCAGATTCATCGCTGTTTGATTAACCACTGATGCCACGAAATATGGTAAACCCTACACACATGCATGCAAATTAAGAGAACACAATCTTTCACAACATACTTTTTAACCCACACTTCTTCATAAGAAAGTGGTTATTGGAATAGATCAAATGTCACTGTTGGTCTCATTCATCAAAATCAAAACTCTTCTGGGTGGCTTTGATTGATACATTTTTGTTTTTCCCTTGGCCTGTTGTTACAATTTGACATCATTGAGCCCAAAGTTAAAGGTCATTTTCTTGTCAAAAGTAGTATATACCTGACCCACCCAAAGCTGAATATTGGACCCAAAAGTAAGCCTAGTATAGAAAATCTACACAGATTGGGCCTTCAGCTATGTTGTAAAATATACTGAATTTGAATAATCTTTAATGACTTTTAGTGACTCTTTTCATCTATGAATAAAAAATGAAGCTTTTTAAGATGGTTTCTTAAATTTGATTTTTTTCAATAAAATTTGGAAAATTGCCCACAATGAAATTTTAGCTACCCAAATACTTGTATTCTAATTTGAAAGGCACAAGAGACACTATACACATATATACAATGAAAATTGCATAAATTTGTTTACCTCAGAGCCATTTGTTAGAATGAAGTGACTGTAGTCATTTCCAGCGACAGAAACAAGTGCAACTGATTTCGTGAGATCTAAGGCAGTGTAGACTTTGTCTTTGATGAGCTGCTGCAAGAAATCGATCTGGGTTGTCATGTTTGGGAGTGGAACAAATGTGTTAAACACACCGGTACCTCCAAACGCAAAGTTCATTCCATATTTTACATGTTGTGGCATCAGTTTTCTATATCTGTAGGGAATTGGTGATTTCACTTTCAAATACTTAGCTGCAACGCAACCACACCAACTTTTGTTATAATATGTTCTGTTTTGGGTTATGCAGATGATTTTTACGAATTCCAACATAAAATTACAAAGTTCAACACATAAATCGAAAAGAAAAGGTTGGTAATTAATGGTAGTTATGACGATGGAATCTCAATCCAGTGTATAACCGACACGAATGGCATGGTGATCCGCGTCGATTAATTTAATGTTGTTATGTTTTTCTTATATTGTAAATGAATGTTTCAAGAAAATTAGTTAAAAGATAGTAAATCTTTTTCATTAAAAATTATGTTAAATGTATAGACAACACACTCAACTTTTTTAAACTCAAGATTCTTTTCTTAATTGGCTGAGCATAATCAACTACTGATAATTAAACAAATGAAAGAAAATAAAGTTATTAATCAGTGTTTGAGCAGCAAATAGACTGTTTCTAGAGTTGATGTGTATTCCTGGTAAAGTAACACAATGCTTTTACTTTTCTTGACAAAGCTGCAGAAGTCTAGATCAGAACCACTAGTGATGAAGGCTTTGGTATTTGACCAAAGAAATGATGATGGAATATGCAACTTACATACCATACAGTATCAATGTTCAATTTTAGTTCTATGCTTCAAACATCAGGAAAGGGTCAACAAATACATGAAATTAGGAAGATGAAGAAGGAAACGTAATTGAAAAAAGACAATTTTACTAAGTGATTATTGCTCTAGTGGAGCACTGAATGTTAAAGCAATGATTACTAAGAGTAAGGATAAGGACAAAAGTGTCTGCATCCAAAGCACGCCAGAGAGTAAAGAACATGCCACAAATAATTCTGAGATGAAAAAGCGGGATAAAAACGGAGTTCCAATGCGACATACAAATGGCAAAGAGAGTAAAAAAGGGAAGTGAGATAAAGTAACAAGTTGCACCATCACATAAGCACAATAAAATGCAACATTTCAATGGCAAAAAAGAAGAACAAAAGGTCAGAACTAATTTTTAGACAATTAGCACGACAAAAGGAAAAGAGTGAGGCCAGCAGAGAAATGAGCCCCACCAATTCATTTTCTATAAACAATTGTTTGGTGTAGCACACTGATGTTGGTATATAATTATTTGATATGAAACGAAACAAAGCAGGTCCAAAAGCAAAAACTTTTGTAGAGAAAGAAAAGCTAAAGAGAAAAAAAGAAAAGGGTATAGGAGTTGATGAGAGTTGGGAAGTGTTGAGTTCACATACCAATGTAATCGGTGAGGACTCTACCGTCGGAAAATCTGCCGGCGGGCTTGCCGGGAAAGGTGATGCCATAAGGGTCTTTCCATGAGTTTGAAACACCTTTCTGAATGTTGCCTGTGTCAGCATAGGAGTCTCCGAAAACGAACAACTTTGTTGGACGACGACGATGATGATGATGGTGGTGGTGGGAAGCCTCCGCCTGAAACACCCTTTCTCCTGAAATAATCAATTTTGAGTTTCTAATCAATCCTTTAATAAGAAGAAGAAAAAAGGAGGAACATGTTTGTTTATCCTTATGTTTTGTTGTTATACCTGAGAGAAATAGAACTGAGAAAAGAGTAAGAAGAAGAAAGAGTTGGTTGTTGAAGTTCATGATGAAGAAGTGAGAAAATTTTGAAGAGAAAAAAGCTTATAGTATCTGGGAAGAAATTTTTGGTATCTACTATTATAACAAGAGCTGTGGGAAGAAAGTGAAGAGAAAAATCAAGGTATGCGTTTGTATTTTATAGGGAGTGAGGCTTGGCCTACGCAAGTTTTCTCTTCTTTTTTTTTCCTTTCTTTTTCTTTGTCAGACATTTACTTTTATAATGATTTATTAATTTTTTTTTTAAATTGTGCACACATGTTTAGCCATGTTTTATACAAAAGTTAATTTTCATTTATGGTCAGTTGAAAAACTTTGAAGTCAATAAATTAAAGATATTTTTAAGTGTGAATTTAAAAAATTAATTATTGTAAAATTAACGCATTCATAAATTAATTAAATTATTTTCTTCAATAGGATTTTTTATTTTTTATTTTCCTCAATAGCAATAGCACTCTTTATGACTTTTTTACCCAATTAGTACCTTTTTAGTTTTTATTTCCCTTAATAACACTCTTTATTTTCTATTTCCCTCAATAACACTTTTTATTCTTTAATTCCTGAAATAACACTATTTTATTTTTTGTATTCTTTAATTAATATACAGTCATTACATTAATTATGATTATTATTATTATTTTTTATTTTTTATATTTTTATGATTTTTGTAACAATCTATAAAATCTCTTATATGAGTAGAAATGGTAAAAGTGGAATGAACATATAATTATTATATTATTAGACGGAAAATATGTATTCATAGGAAAAGTTAGTAGTCTAAGTCTCATTCCCATTTGAGCCACCATCTTTCTAAAAACCCCTCCTGACCTTCCTTTTCTTTGACTTCTCTCTAAGACTTCGCGTCTGTCTTCCACTAGTTTCTTTAGTGGAGTCCACCGTTGGACTCGTGACAGATAACAGAGCAAGTCTACCCAATTAGAATCTCCAATAGAGTAAGTTTGTTTTCTGCCCCTTTCCTTAGAGTCAGTTTTAGGTTTTCGCTTTCTTTTGCTTACTGAGCTTGCATGTGGCCTCTGAGGTATCAGACTGTGCCTCTGTGAGCTCAATTTCCTAGTGTGTTAATCTGATCATTGAGTTCCATTATTGATCAGAGGTCCTTTGATGCAGATTCGAGTTCCTAAGGACCTTAGACTATTGGGATTGTTAGAGAGAATTTCAACTACAATTCAAGTAAGGGAAGCTAACCTGAAGTTTGTGCTTGTTTGGTTTACAAATTTAAGTCTTTAATAGAGAAGTTAATGATTGTTGTAGTTTACAATTTGTATCTGGTAAAGTTTCCTACAGGTCTGAAATGTTGAATTAATGTTGAATTGAATATTGCATGTATGAGATAGTTGTGTGAGCTTGAAGGGATGTTGATATGTTGAGTTGGCATTTTGTGCTGGGGTAGACCATTTATTGTATAAACGTATTAATTCTTATTATTTTGGTCATCTAAGGCATGCATGTTAACTCTAAGGTAATGGATACTGCTGGTTCTTCTGCATTTTTCGCCCAGGCTAGGCAATCTCGCCCAGGCGAAGTCACTTGGAAACCTGAGAAGTGCTCTCAGGTCCAATTTTGCCCAGGCGAGAAGTGTTTTACCCAGGCAAGAAGGTAGTCTTGCCCAAGCGAGACAATTTTCGCTCAAGCGAGGGGATTCTTACTCAAGCTAGATTTTTGCCCAAGCCAAACCCTAAAAGAAATTTTTTTTTTTGGGCTTGCTGTTTTGATTGTTTGCTTCTTTGGTAATGCAATGTATAAATTTAATAAAATAGATTAATTAACAATTTAAATTTAATGGTATTGATGGTTTAGTGATTTCGTTAAATTTGAGATTTGAAGTTGAGATTGAGATTGAAAAGTGAATGAGTGCATGAGTAGATATCTATATGGTGATGTGATATTGTTAAAAGTGTTCATGTGTTCGTCAAAATTTAGTCATAGTGTTTTTCGGATAGGAAACACTCGTGCCTAGGTCAGTTACGAAGTGCAATGTCTAAGGACCAAATTAATAATAATTGTTATCCTGATTCTACTAGTAATAGGAATCAAATAAATGATCATTACTAGGTAGTGAGAGTCGAGGAGGCATGAACTGGGTGATTGCAGCTTAAAACATATGTGGTCAAGAAAGTCTAAGGAGACTAACCCTGTCATACATGATTGATGATTCATTTGTATAGAGGCTCTGTGGATTCACAATAGATGTATGACAGGTGCATATCTCGGGATCTATTCAATGCACGAGTCTTTTGAAAGTAGAGTCAAGTTTGTAGTGTGTAAGTGTCTTATATTGTGATGGTGCATATAACTGAATGAAAGATTTGAGTGGTGTTAATCTTTGTGTTTGAATTGAAATACTCAGAATTATTAAAAATTTGGTTAGCTTACCTTTGTTTTGTTGTACTTGTATTTTGATATCTGTCTGCAATGATCGTGTTTTTGACACGGGAACAAATGGTGTTGCAGATGGATTTGTGAAGGATTATTTAGAATGAGTGATGCTTTTAGGCATAAGCTAAATTTAAAAAACAATTTGGAGATATCTTGTAATTGAGTTTTAGTAGAATTTTAAAGATAGAATTTTGAAATACTTTAGTTTAAAGGATTATTGTATGTTCATGAATCATAATTATAATTAGTAGAATGTTTTATGCATGTTATTTGTGGGGTGTTATAATTTTGTGATTGGATTTTATTATAATAATTTACTGGTTGTAGTTTTGTATTAAAAATTGATATTGGAAGAAAAAATTATAATAAATTATAAAATTGTTATTTGAATTAAAATTTGTATTTTTCATTTGTTAAAAAATATATCTAAATAATTAATAGCAAAAATAAAATAAAATTGTTAAAATATTTTTACAAATAAATATTAATTAAATGATTTAAAAATTTTAAATAAAATTTAATTTATTTATGAATTGCTTTTAAATGTTATGTTTATTACTTAAAAATTGTTAATTATTGAAATGATGCAATACACATGAAACATAAAGAGAAAAATAAATGACAATCATATATTCACCTAAATAGTTTAGTTAATAGTACATGAAATACTTTGTGTGAAATGAAACATAAATTTTATGTTTATCAAAACTCAAATTTTATCTTGATCAAAAAATCAATTACATCTTTATCGAAAATCAAATTTTATCTTTATAAACAATCAAATGATATCTTTAATAAAATATCAAATTTTATCTTTATCAAAAACCAAATTATATCTTTATCAAAAATAAAAAATTATCTTTATCAAAAATCAAATTTTATCTTTATCAAAATTTTATTTGATTTTTTCCATTAATTATTTAGATATTTTTTAACAAACTAAAAATACAAATTTTAATTCAAATAAAAAAATTATAATTTATTATAATTTTTCCTTCCAATATAAATTTTAATATAAAAATATAATCACAAAATTATTATAATTTATTTTAATATAATTTATTATGCCAAATTTAAATTTATTGTAAAATATAAAATAAAATAATTTATCATTTTTTCCTATTATAATTAATTAGTTGGAAAACCTATAAAATATTTCATTTTATTTTATTTGTATTATTTTTTTAAAATTTGAATTTAATTATTTTTATATTATTTTTTATCTTAATTTTAATAAACTAATAATCATAATTTTTAATAATTATTAAAAAAATATTATTACGGAAAACAAAAAAGTATTATTTAAAGAATTAAAAAAAATAAAAAGTTATATTGAGAGAAATAAAAAATAAAAAATGTTATTGAGAGAAATAAAAAATAAAAAGGTACTAATCGACTAAAAAAAATCATAAATATTATTTGCTTGCTTTTGTTTAAGCGCTTTCAAAAAGTGTATACATTTTGCAAACTTATAAACTCATAGAAACATGAAAAGGTTGTATTTTATGGATTAGAATTTAAAAGCTTTAAAATATAGTAATATGATGATTTCAAATTAATATTTTTTCTCTACATTTTTTACAAGAGGTATACTAAAATTTATACAAGTAAATGCATTTTTAGATGAAATATTCGAGTTAAAATTAATTAAAAGTTCAAAAATTAAAGTAGTTTAATTTTTAAACTAACTAAAAGTTTAAGGTGAATTTTACTTTTTAATTATATTAAAAAAATTGTTAGACATATTAACATACCATTTAGTAGAGATTGTAAATTAAATTAGATGTCTTGACTAAAATCAAAAAGACATTTGTTAGAATACAAAGGGTCAAAACCATGTTTGGCATCAAAATCGCAATAAAAAACATTAATTTTTAGAGGTGGAAATTGTGTTTACACAGTGTTTTGTTGACCTTTAGAATTAGAAATACTGAGAAAAGGGTATAAGAAATAAATATTTGACTGAATTAATTTAAAAATTAACCAAAAAGTAATCATTTTCATAATTGTTTTAAATTGAGATTGTTTCCAATAAAAAAAAGTTTGACAAGTGAAGAATATAACTATCCTCTCGATTTTCAATTTGAAAATGTGAATCTATTAGCTATTTTATTGTGTCAATTTAATCCTCAAAACATTGTATAAACTTCCTTTCTTTTTTAAATATAGACATTATATGATCAACACAATTTAAATTATTTACCAAATTCCCTATTTATTATTTGTTTGTGGCATGTGATAAAATAACGCACGTGCCGCGTGGACCGGTCCATTTGCACCCACTTGACTCATTTTTTCCTTGTCCTAAATCATTCCAAAATTTTATTCAACACCTTATCTTCAACGGTGTTAATCACTAAATCCATAATGTGAAAAGTGATTAAAAAATAAAGTTTGGGTTAATGCAAGATGTGATTACTCCAGTCTGAGATATCTTACACCACTTTTGATTTATTGCTTTCAACATATAAACATACCAATCAAATAAGGAGGTGACTCAATTTTTACTAATATAGACAAATGTACACTTAAAATTCTTGCGGTCCAAAATTTCCTTTTATTGGAAGGGGGACGTTTCCTTCTATTTTAATAAACACTAAGAAAAATTATCAAATTAAATTCCTTTAAACGTGCTACAAAATATCCTAAAGTTAAGTTTATAAAATAAATAATTAAGTAAACTTTTTAGTTCAAATATAACCATATGTCAATTAGAAAACAAATTTATTTATTTTTTCTTTCTATAATAAGTGATTAACGCTCTATCAAAATTACTTCTTCCTGTACTTTTTTATATAGGACCAAATATATATATATATATATATATATATATTCTTAAAATTTTACCTTTAAAATTATTATAATTGTTTTTATTTCTTGAAATAAATAATACATAAGAATTGTTGGTAATTAAATGCTTTTACAACTAATTAAGAAAATTAAACTCGTAATTTATCTAGCACTATATATGTAAAAATAAAAAAAATAAAAAATTTTAATTTTACAAAATTTTAAACAAAATAAATTAGTTCATGTCATGCTAGAAATTAAAAAAAAAAAAGTCTCATATGAATATTATCTCAGCATGACATGTTTTCATGGTGAACGAGAGAACTTCAATATAAATATGAATTTAATTATAATTAATCCAAATTTTTTTATATAAAAACTGAGTGATATAATTTCATTTAAAATAAAAAAAATAAAATAAAATTTAGATTAAAATTAATAAAAAATTATATTGAAATCATGTTATGTTTCTAGGACTTTAATTTAATAAACATAAAATGTAAATAAGTTATGTTATATTTACATAATTTCTTAATAATAAAATCACGTCATGTTTATACGATTGATTTATAGATTATTGAAAACTGTTCATTTCAGTAACTTTTGAATAAAACTACACGATATTGGGTTAACAGTAGCCAACTAAAATGAGGTAGAATTGGTTGATTTTGATCTCGGTCACATTGTGAGTTGCTCCAATCTTAATTTTCTTTATCGATGAATAGTTTGAAGTTATATCTTTTTGACTTAGCAGAGTTTGGAACATTATGAGCATTCTTGTGTCTTGGTCTAGCAGGACTATAAAGGCTCACATGACTATAAATTTTAGAAATTTACTATGTAAAATTTATATTTATTCGTACTTTAATTTCTAATTTTAGCCAATCTATTAAATAATCAAAGTAATACAAATTAATAAAACCGTAACAGTCTAACACATGAACTAAACATGAAATATATTTATATAACAAAAAAATTATTTCATGGAAAATGTAATTGACACAACACATAATATCCTCACACGATGGAGAGTAATATTTTTACCCTTTTTCTTTCGACTGTTGTTTTTCTTATTTCTTCTGGAGTTCATCACATTAAGTGTAAAAATTTTTTATTACCTTCATCAAATGCTTGAATTGTTATTCATATATTCGAACTTGTGTCTAAAGTGATAGAATTAGATTCTCATTTACTTTAATCTTACACTTAATCATTTTTATTTAGGAAACACAAGCATTTCAATCCAATCATCTCACATGAATTTATACAAATCTTTATTTTAGATGAAGAGATGACACATGTTACTTTACTACTAAGAGAATATCGTATTAGTAAAAAAAACCCAAACAAACTTAGAAAAATATTTTTTTTCCCATAGATTATTCTTCCTTTGTGACACTAGTAGTATAACTATAATTAAATGCCTACAAACGATTCTGCCAAAGTATCCAACATTCCATCATTGCCTTTGTGCTCTGAGGGAAAAGAAAAAAATTGTGGTTACTGAAAAAAAGAGCTACCGTAGTCATTGAATAAGAAGCAACAAATGTGAAATTTCTAATTAATGTTAACATAAGGATCAAACAACAAGGATTTTGGACATTATATATATATATATATATATATATATATATATATATATATATATATATATATATATATATATATATATATATATATATATATAAAATAAGTACTTAAAAGCATAAAATTTTTATTTAGTACGAAAAACCTATTGAAAATATTGCTATTCATTTTAGGTTATATTTTAAAATATTTTCAATCAAATTAAAAATAAAATAAAATATTTTACTTTTAAGTACACACCATACTTCATTATGTTAATTAATACAATTATTAAAAAAAGTTTGATGATAAAAAAAACTATAATCTATCATATCTTATAGTTTAATATCAAAATAATAAAGTAATTTTTTTAAAATATTATAATGGTTAACATCAATAATGTAATATAAAAAACATTAAAAACTAAGTATTATCTATCATTGTGAATATTTTATGTAATTAAAATAAAAATTTATCTTATATAAAAAATAAATAAAATTTTATCTTATGAGTAAAAAGAGAAATATATACATATAATAAAAATACCTTATACAGAAAATATGAAAATATAAATTTAATAAATAGTTTATGTATATAGAATAAATGTGAAAAGTTAAAAAGTTTGTTTCAATAAAAAACTGAACCCTTAACAAAAGCTAAATTCAATCAGTTACATTTCGAGTAACAATTAATTTATGATTGAACGGGAAGTATTTCACTTGACAGAGATGTTTTCGATCTTTCTGAACACTGTAACATTGTTCATCTACTGTATAAAATATCTGCTGTAGAAAAATGTTGTAGGTTGAAAATGGTGGAACTTTCGTATAGATTAAGAGTCGAAGCACTTCTAAAAGAAAAAAAAAACAGAACAAAAAGGAAAAAAAAATCTTTTATGAGCAAAAGTTAATTTATAGATTAACTAATTTGTAAAAGTTCTCTCCTATAGTTTTTCTAAATTTTCACTTTTAATTTGTGTATAAATTATTGTAGATTTTTTTTTAAGAAATATTTATAGAAAAATTTGTCCATATATGCTGTAAAAGACTCTATTGGCGTCTTAAACATTGTCATTGCACTGCCTATCACTTGGGTTCATTGGAGCCCGCCATAAACCATGAGGAGATTGTTGGGGATGATGGAAGCATATGAAATTGAAAATCACTAATACTTAAGGTTAACTTGCTGATTTTAAAATTTTAGTTGGTGGAAATTCATACTTCTGCACGAAATTTAAGTAAAAAAAAAAAGTTAAATTGGAATTCTCGAAACAGGGAATTTTATATTATCATACAACTTGTATTTTTTTTTTTCTTAGAAGAGGTATATTCGAATATTTTGTTAACTTCATAGACAAACGTATGCAGTTCGTCAAATTCTAAAGAATATTGCATAGCCATATGAAAATGATAGGATACGGATAAGCAAAGAAATTACATTACAGCATGTTTCGTGTCCTTTTATGAGAATTCAGAACTAAGATAGTGATGGAATTACGAAATTTTCTCGCCACACGAGCGAAGAAGTCTTTTGAGCTACATTCAAACCGAATGTTCAGAAGTGCGAAAGTAAAGAATGACTGCTCAGAAATAGGAAAAGTAAAGAATGAATGCTTTCTTAAAGAAAAGGAGCGAAATTCAAACACAAATAATTTCATGTGAAGAGAACTTCATTGGTACATGAACGTTTTATATAAATGGGTTTAGAATTGATCGCCTTCAAGGTGCAAGTGGAAAACATTGTGAATTCTAATATTCAAAGTTTTGATTGAAATAGAATGAAAAAAAAAAAAAAAATGACCTTGTACATAATTTTTGCAATTAAGAAGCTATCTTGCTATAATTTTCCAAAGCTTTGAAAGCTGTGAGAAGGGTAATACAAATGTCTATACTTCAGTTCAGGGTTTCATCACCAGCTCCCTGATATAATCAACAACTCCTTCGACATTCACGGTCCAAGCAACTGAAACAGGAGAATAACCTGTCCATGGATTGCTCGTATTCCAACTGCATGAATGAATCCAATTATTTTTAGCACAGTATTAATATTGGCAAAAGAAGATAGTGAAAAATAGTAGTTTAAATTTGGACAAACATTTTCAATCCTTGATCCAGAAGTGTATGCCCAACACATATGCCCTGTGTCTCTACCCTCACAACCCCTTTCTGATATGTAAAAAGATCTGGACGCACAAGGGCCACAAAACTGACGGGATCGTGGAGGAAAATTCCTGAAAGAAGCCAAACCATCATTCCCAAGGCAACTTCGACAGTTGACTGTATATGTAGGAACCATAACTTGCGGCATCGAAGTAGAATGAAAAATTACCATGGACACCATCAGATTTTACATGCCAGTCCCTATAGAATTTGCACATGTCACTCAAGAAGGGAGCATACTTTCCTTGAGATTCCTTCAGTTGAAGGAGATCAGCATCTGAAATCAGAAGACAAATGTTCAACTTATGGTCTTGAATAAAAGTAAATAACACAAGATAACCCGGAAATTCGAACAATCTTGGATTACAATCCCACCTGTGAATTGGACTTGGGTTGTGATGTTTATTCCGACAACAACAATATTTGCTCCAGAGGTAAACACAACATCTGCGGCTTCTGGGTCTCCATAGATCTGCAAGTAGAATAGTCATAATTCATTGAGATGAAATCCGATTACTGGGATTAGACTAAAATGGAATCCATTTACTGGCAGTTATGTCCTTTAGTTGCAAGCACTATTATTTAACAGTGGCAAGCTATTTTACTAAGTGCGTTAACTGTAAAGAAAATAATGGAAAATTAGGAAATCCACAATTTCAGGAAACGTTTACAAAGAAATTAGGGTCAGTTTTAAACCGATAACTTGATGATACATTTAGATACATAATTGCTCCATATTTTTTCAAACATATGAAGCTTACAAGATAAAAAATGGAAATGCCCGTAGCAAATTAGTTCGTGTTTTTTTTCTTATTCCGAGAAGCATAACAAACAGAAATTACCACTTACATTTGCTTCTGCAGCAGGGTTCACATTGCCCAAGGCAAAGAATGAACCACCGAGTATAACTATTCTCTTCACTTTGCTTGCAAACGAAGAATCACTTTTGATTGCCTAATAAGGGAAGTGACACTACCAAATCAATAAACATACACAACTACAAAATTTGAAATTATTAAAGGACATAACCATAGAGTACAAGACATTAGTGTACAACTTACCAAAGCCAAATTTGTTAGTGGTCCAAGTGCTAGCACAGATACTTCGCCAGGATATTCAGAGACCTTCTCTACCAAAAACTCACAAGCGCTCTTTTCAATTTTCTTACCTTTTGGTAAGGGTAGGAAAGTGTTCCCTAGACCATCTTCACCATGAACAAAATCAGCAACACGAGGCGTTCCACCCTTTTACAGAAAATAAATCATAATTAAAACCAGCAAAAAGAGAGGCTCTAAAAAGGGATGTAGCACAAAATAAAAAGCAAATTCAATTAAAACTGAATTTTACCGAATCCACATTAAAGAAGCTCAAAATACCTTCAATGGCTCAGAGCTGCCCTCTGCAACGGGAACATTTTCACGGCCTGCGATCTCACACTATCCTTTTTGCATTAAAACAACAATCAAACACTTTTCCACAAATACTAAAGAAATGAAAAGCTTCTATAAACTACTGCATAAACACCTACACAGGAAAAAATAAATCAAAAGATAAAACAATTTGAGGTTCTCTAACAAGCTAAATCAATGAATGCATATAGCATCTATATAAATTACTTTCCATTTGAAGTCTCCTAAAATTAAATGCACAAGTTGATTATAGCTCGGAAATGTTCCCGAAAAAGTTGATCCGACAAGGCCACAAAAAAATTGACAATGAACACGTACCAACAGCAAAGCATTGCGTGTGGAAAGTTCCGTGCTCGTATTGCCAAATACACTAGTCAAACCAAGAACCTCCACCTCAGGACTCTGAAAAGCCATCAAAATGGCCATGCTATCATCTGCAGAATCACAAAAATGCCAGTCCAATTTCACTAAAAAACAAGTAAATAAAAAAAACCACCTTTCAAATACCAACACAAGGAATTTCCAACACCGGTTCCCATCAAAACCATCTCAAATTCAAAACACAGCAAATTAAAACACAAATTTCACATAGCTTTTCACGTGTTAGAGGAAGGAAACAGTGCAGAAACATCAGGCCGGGATTTTCTCAAGCGGTGACGGAGTTTTTCTTTAGGGAAGAAAATTAAAAATTAAATAAACAAGGAAACTATTAAAATCAGAGTCCCGTGAAAAGTGAAAAACTAACCGATCCCAGGGTCGGTGTCAATAATAAGCTTCTCGGCGTTTCCGAGAACGCCGTTGACGGCACCGTTTGCGCTGTCAACCTGCGAGGCCATGATCGGATCGGCGAAGAGCTAGCGATTGAGCGAATTACCGGCGGCGAAGAGGAATAGAAAAGTGGAGAGACGTAGGAATTTATGTATGTATGAGAATATAGTTATGTGTGTATGTATGTATGTGGGTGCTGGAGGGAGCATACACACATACACACGCGTGGAAAATGCAGGAAGAAGATTAGGAAGATGAAGAAGCTGAAGCTAAGATTTGAAGATGAAAGAGATAGATTCAGGATTATAATATATAATGGCTTGGCTAGCCTCGAGTGCAACCAAGCTTTTCACCCCTATGTAACTTCTCCAATCAAATCCTGCCACGTGTCGCATCCAATTCGCATTTTTGGAATCCTTTTTCGCATCCCACACAACTCCCAAGGCTTAACGCTACCAATCATACAAAATTTAATACTCTTAATAATATTCTCTCCTTAAAAAAATGACACCTTTAAATAAACTTTATTTTTCTTATTTATTATTACGTTTTTTTTTTCTTACATATGCTATTTTTTTTAATGAGGTTGAAGTTCCATACTTTATTAGAACCTAAAAAAGCACACAAGAAAACAAATTGTTCATTGATTTATCTCATTTCAAATTAATAATGTTTTTCTATTTAGAAAAAAAGTCATTTATGAATATACCATTAATCCATTTATTTGGTCCCTGTTAAAATTGATGTTATGAAAATAGTTGTGACCTTTTCAGGTCCTTTTTGTTATCATTAAATGCTTTATTCTCCTTAGCGTAGAGTGTACTTGGAATAATTTTAAAAGGTAGATTTCGATGTTATGTACTTATTATAATGAGATGATTCTATTCTCAATCTTTTCTTTTAAATAACATAAATTAATTTTTTATTTCCCAAATAATAAATAATCCAAGTGCGTGATTGTTTATCAAAGTAACACGTTTTAAACCAGTTATACACCGATCAATCATCTTTTTTTTAAAAAAAAAAAAAAAGCATGGTTTGCAATTAAAATTAATTTTACTGATTTATGAATTGATTTTTAAATGCATTTTAATATTTGTGAATAAATGCTTATATTCAATTTTATTTTAAAAAAATTTAGGGCGTTGCTCAATAATTAAAGTAGTCAACTGTTTTAATTTTAAAATAATATAATTTTAGTCTAATTAGAAAAAAAATAACGTGATTTTTAATTAATAAATGTAATACTAAAATAATGGTTAGAAATTCTAAATAATTATAGCCAATTTTGAATTTATAAATTTACGAGTTGAAATAGTTTATAAATTATTCTTAAGAAATTTATTATTAAGATAAGTAAAAAAATTGAAATGATTAAACAAGTGTTAAATTAATTATGAAATAAAATAAAATTTAGTTTAAGTTCAACAATTTATTTAATTTTTAATCCTGCAGATATGTTATGTAGGTAAACAATAAATTAATTTATGTTGTTTAAAAAGAAAGTCGTGATTGTCCTCTACAAATTAAGAAAGAATAATATACTTTATAATTAAAAATGATCTTACGATTTATTTAAAATGGCCCATAAGTTAATTTTAATATCTTTAAAAAGGCACCTGATAAAATAGTTATTTTGTTGCCTTAATTAAATCAATTTTGTATTTTTCTATTTTTGTTTAGTTTCTTATTTATATACTCTAAATACTTTGTTTTTTTGTCTTTATAAACTTACTCTATTTAATATTGAGTTTCAATCGCGAATTATATATGTCATCAAAAGTATGTTTAAGAGATAAACAATGCCGATATATAAAGTTAAAGTTAATTCCGATAAATCCAAAATTAAACCAAATTAACTATATGGATTGGAAATTATATTTCTTAAACATAAAAATAAAAAATAAAAAATAAAAGAAATTATGGATATAAAAAAATGTTTTACTTTATCAACCTTATGTAGAAATGTCCAAGAAAACCATCAATTATATTACTTTATTAAGATTCAAGTTTAACTTCTTTCGAAAAAGTTTGTACAAAAACACAACTCGTGTAAGAAAATTCCAATTAAAATTAACCTCTGTTTTATAACTTTATAAAGACTAATCTCGGTCAGAAAAATCAACTTTGTAATTGCGTGTTGTCAAACGCGCAAATCATTATTTTAATTTACATTTTCGTCATTTTCAACCTTTTTCTTTTTAAAAGATAATAGAACTGTCTATAGAGAATGTTTTGTCGTCAAATCCAACCACACATCACGAAAGCAACAGAAAGTGAGGTTTATGACGAATTTATTTATTAATCACAATCACTCACAAATTTAAACAACAAATACAACATTACCACGTTCCATTTTTAAGGTTAAGTTTATGCATTAAATTCTAAAAAAAAATATGATTTTTAAAATTAGTTTAATTCCATGTTAAAAAAATGGCATACCATTAAATTATTTAGTTTGTTGATATATTATTATGTTTTATTTACATTTTTAATTTTTTCATGTAAAAAGTTTTTTTCGTTATTAAATCTCAGAATATAATTCGTTAAACTTATTTAAATTCAATTCTATTCAAAACTAATCGATTAAAATATCATATTTTATGAAAAAAATACAAAATTTTTACAAAAAAATCTCCATTTTTAGAATCTTAATCTCTATTTTATAATATCTCACCAGGCCCCATGTTTAATATCCGTTAAATTTCATTATTTTATAAAATTTTATAACTTTTAAATAATCTGTATTTAAATTCCCTAAATTGTTTAAACAAAAACATAATTTGAGAATTTTATATACGAACGACAAAAAGAATAAAAATGTAATGAAACGAAGCCATCCCATTGCCATTTTAAGGGGTCAATAGTTTCTTAACTCTTTCGAATTAAAAAGAGAAATTCTTTTTCTTTTCTTCCATTACCAGCTAAGGATGACATGGAGGATAAGACTCAGAACCAATGTGTGATCCGTTCCGTGTTATGAAATTGAAGATATATATATTTTTTAAATGACAGATATATTATCAGGGTTCTCATGCCACCACGTTTATGATACAATATTTACAATATAATAGTAAAATCATGCTCATATTACAGTATATTAATTCATACTTGCATCTAATTATAATTTTTTATCATTCATTAATGTGGACTAATAATATATGAAAGAGTTAATTACTACATATAAAAGCCTCACGTGACCAACTTGTGACCTAACTGATGCAATTTTTTACACTGTTAAGTTACTCCAAGAATGACTGCTTTAACTATTATTTTTCCCAAATTACAACATTACGATAAATTGCATCTTTTTAAGTCTTGAAAACAAGTTTTTACAAGCAAATGTCACTAATTCATAACTCAGTGATCAGATAATCAATTAACAATCTTTTTAAAGGATAATACACAAAAGATTTACACGTGTGCATAATTAGGTCCTTACACAAAAGTTGAATGTTAGTGAAAAAGGAAAAGTAAAAGGTTAGCATCTAATGAAAATAGCTTAGGATCACAATATAATTCCTCTTGCTGAGAACATTTAGGTCGCCACAACAATTAACAAATGTCTGAAACACATGGATGCATGTAACGTGTCCGAAACCTATACAACACCTGTCTTTTGCATTATCACCTTAATCCATCATAACTACTTTCAACATGTGCTAGCACATGACATATTTATCTTGTTTGTACTTTTCATTCTTTTACTCATGAAAGCATCAATGATTTAATTTAGAAAAGTTGAAGACGAACAATGAAGTATGATAACTGCAAATGAAGCGACAAGAGTCGGATGTTTTTTTTCCAGTTAAGGTAATTCCCAATATTTTAAAAATAGAACTATGATAGCGCTGGAAATTGAGATTATTGGAAAATATGTGTTTTCTGTGTATCCACATGTTCTGTACTTTGAAGTTAATCCTCCAAGGACTTATACAAATTCATCTCCTTCTCAAGAATTATTGTTATAGGAAATTGGAAGAAATTATTGTTATATTAGTTTTCATTAAAATGAGTGTGGTATAATACCACATCATTTGCTACAGCATACCACATAAGTTCATATAACTCATGTTCTGTGTTCTATTTTAGGACATCAAACTGTACACACACATATATATATATATATATATATATATATATATTTTTTTTTTTTTTTCACTTTCACAATGTTGTTCTCTTTAATTTTATGGGGAACTTCTTTCTTTCCTACCATCGATGAACCCACACTGGCCCTTCTCTGCGACTTCATCCATGATTTAAAAATTTGGAGTTAACTGAAAATTTAAAAATATCATAACTTCAGATAGAAACCAAAAGACTATTATCATATTTTTTTTATAGTACATAAGTGAAAAGACTTAAAACTTGAAAACGAAAGATATTTTTCTATAAGATTTTTTTATTTTTTAAGATTTATTGACTAATTTTCTGCATTTGAAGTATCTAACTGAATTGTGATTTTATCTTTTTTTTTTTTTAACTTAAGAACATGATTTTGAAAGAATTATTATCCTACTTATGTGAATTATGATAAGATGTAAAAAAAGTTTTCTTTCATTCAAGTCAAACATGAGACATATAACATCAATTTTAGAAACTAACTTGCTAAATTGATTAATAACTGATATAAAAACTTTCTATTTTTTTGTCTAGACTGGGTTTCATACTAGTCATGTACTCTATGTAAAGTGTTCAAAAATAATTAATGTAAATGGTATAGTATCAAATTTAAAATGAAATATGGTAATAAAGACTTTGTAACATGGTTTACTTGACTCTTTTGATATCAATGAATTTAGAGTAATTGTTGAAGTGATTTATTTGCAACGAAAGATTTAGAGTACGTTTGATAGAGAAAAAAAAAAAGAATAAATAGATAAAAAAATATATGTAAAATAGAAAAAAAATTAAAAGTGTGACACCCTACACCTCCAAGGATTATATGCATATAAAACATTTTAAAATCAACTCAAGAAAAAAAAAATTACTCTAACACATATTATGATATCACGAATTTGCTTATTCTCCATCAGGATCCATAAAGTTGACTCTGATTTATAAAAAAATGAACAAATATTTCATAATATAAAGAGATGATAAAGAAAATAAAGAGAAAATATTTTAAAAACTAATTATTTTTTAAATAAAGTATGAGTAGTTAATTTGTTTTTTATATATAGTCTTTATATTTAAATAATAAATATTCATATTTCATTTTAATTATACCACTTCTATTCTTCGACAATTAATGAGGTCTTTACAATGTTTATTTATATCTAATGAAAATGAAAATTATATATAATATTATAAATAATATTTAACATTTATTTTTAAAATTAAATAATTTTATTATATATATATATATATATTTCTACTTGTTGAATAAAATTTTGGTTTAAATATTTATTTTGATTCTATAAAAAGATTAATGGAAGATCCAATGACCTCATAGATAAACCTTTTAATTCAAATAATAATCGTACCTTTTTACAACTTGTACATAGTCCTATTTGATTCTGCGAATTTAACGAACCTTCTCCAGTTTTAAAATAAATACTAATTTTTTTTCTTTCATCTTTAATAAAACCACATGCACACTTATTCTAATTTTTAAATAAATTTTACATTCCATATATATATTTAATAAAACATACTCACATCCCTTATATTATAATAAAATAGCATTTTTCTTACTTATTTTATTTTAAAACAAACTAAAATTTAAGTAAAAAGTTTATGAAACTTTAAAATTAAATTCTTAAAATATAAAAATTTCGTAAACAAGTTGAATAATTTAATAATTATATATTAAAACTATTATAAAAATTATAATGTCACTTAATTATCTATTATCTTATAAATATAAAAAAATATATTTTACGAAATTATTATTTCAGCAGGAAAAAAAAGTGGCTACAAAATATATAATCAAAATCGTTAACTTATTGTTATATTTACATGTATTTTTATATAAATATAAATACAAAAAATAAGGTGTATAATTATTATTTTATTAATAATAATTATAAAAGAATTTACTTTTGTCCTGTAACATTGTCATTGTGGTTCTCCGGATATTCATATAATGACATTGGATACTGGTTCCAACCAGGGGATCATCTCACAATGTTTGACCGTAATTTAAGAAGACTTCAAGAAAGGAGAAAACAATTTTTGAATAATTAAATTGCTTAATTTTTTATTTATAAACATATTTTAATTTTTTTTTTGTTTTTATAGTAAATCAATAAAGATGAAGGTGATTTTAGAAAGCATATAAAGGAAATGTTTTTTAAAACATAAAAAAAGACAAAATTATATTTAAAAGTTAGAAAAAATTCATGTATTTCACTAAAAACATAATCAAAATTTGTGTTAATTTTAAAATTGGAGAAGATATAAGTTATTTAAGCGTACTTAAGAAAAATCAACCATAATTATATGTTTACTCTGTAGTTATTATTTAGTTTTTTATTATAAAAGTTTTTGAATTACTAATTTATTTTGTTTGATGAAAAAAATATTAGTATTTATTATATATATTATGTTTGGATTAAATTTTTGTAATAACGTATGTAAATCTCTTAAAAAAATAAATTATTTTGAATGTGATATGTTAATTAAATAAATATTAAAATATTTGGGTGATGTATGTTTCCTGCATTTTTGGCTTCTCAAACCCAATAAATTATGTTAGAATGTTCTCGTTGGGAGTTCTACATTTTTAGGTTCAATCGGACTTCATTTTGGACCAACAAAACACACATGCTCAATTTTAAAAAATATATAAATCTAAAATAATAAAATATATTTTTAAAATTTAAGTGAGTAAATTCTACAATATAAATAATTTTTAATAAAATAAATATTAACCTCTCAATTTTTAAAAAAAATATAACTACTTTTTAGTAAAACGAGTACACACAAGAAAAAAAGTATGAATTAGCGCATATATTGTTGAAATCAATTTTCATCATAATGTCTAAGGTCTTGACCAACCTTTTTCTTGCGTTATGCTCACTGGATCAAAATAATTTTGACAGCTTTAATAAAAATTTATATAAGTATATTTAAGAGAAAATACGAGACAATTTTCCTGTTCATATATATTAATTTTGAGATTGATCTTATAAGTATATTTATAACAAAGAGCTATTTAACTAATTTAAAAAATATTAGTGAAGACACAGGTCCTTTATCTATATATTAATTACCTAAGAAAGTAAATTAACACTTGTGTTACAGCTTGTGGAGTGTGAATGCAGTGTTGAAAAATGAATTTGGCACGTTGGTTGAGCCAGGAGATAAGCTGAATCTTTTTTTTCATGATTATTACTTATTTTAAAATAGATCCTGCAGGTGAATTGGGGTGGGTCTAATCTGAGTCTAACTATAACTAAGTCCAAAGCATTATCACCAAACACGCCGCCACTTAATCTCCCTCGTTTTTAATTTTTCTACCGCGTTTTCATTTAACCACTTATTTAATTATTTACAATCTGAACATGGTGACTTATATTTTAGTATTTGTCTCTAAATATATGGCGAGGTTCGTTGAACTTTACGTGCCGGTTGCCTTCTTCTCCACCACAACACTGCCGTCAAAGCCAGCCTGTCTGTTTTCCATTCTCACGTTAGCCAAAACCAGTTTATCACAAATCTAATTAACCATAATGCATAATTTTCTCCTCCCAAATCTCCACGACATAACTTTTAATTAATCAATTATTAATTAATCACAAATATCCTTTTAGAAGGAGCACTTGAAAATGATTAACACCAATTTGTCTCCTTTCGCCGTGCCTTCCTCTTTTTCTTTCTTTAATATCCTCTCACAGTTCCGACTCTGTTAATCATTCTCCGTTAAGATTCTTTCATCTCTCCTCTCTCTCTCTCTCTCCTCTTTCCTCTAACCACTTTCGTTCTTATCTTCATCGTCTTCTTCTTATTCACTCCTTATAAATCAGGTACTAACTCTCTCTCCTTCTTCTCCCCTATCAATACCCCTTTATTTTTCTATCTACTTTTTCTACAATTTAAATTAAAAGAATTATTTTCTTGTAACTTGAGTTGTACAAACTAAAATTCCCTATTTTCGCCACTCCTTTCTTCGATTTCCAATCTGTGATTTCTCTAATTATACCTAATAATTCCCAACCCAGATTCATCACTTTTTCAATTCTTCGCCCAATCATCAATCCCACCATTCAAATATTCGGCATCCTTCGTTGTAGATTTTTTTCTCACAGATCCAACCATGGCGGAAGAACACCGATGCCAAGCTCCCGAGGGTCACAGGCTCTGCTCCAACAACTGCGGCTTCTTCGGTAGCCCCGCCACCATGAATCTCTGTTCCAAATGCTACAGAGACATCCGGCTCAAGGAAGAAGAACAAGCCAAAACCAAATCCACCATCGAAACCGCTCTAACTTCATCCTCCTCCTCCTCCTCCGCAGCAGCAACAGCAACCGTCGCCTCCGCCACCGCTGTGGTTTCCTTGCCTGCGCCGGTTGAATCCCTCCCTCAACCGGCGGTGGTGACCGCGCCGGACACGTGCGCACCGCCTCAGACGAACCGGTGCGGCGCGTGTCGGAAGCGCGTGGGGTTGACCGGGTTCCAGTGCAGGTGTGGAACCACGTTCTGTGGGACCCACAGGTACCCCGAGAAACACGCGTGTGGCTTTGATTTCAAGGCGGTGGGGAGAGAGGAGATAGCTCGGGCGAATCCGGTGATCAAAGGCGAGAAGCTACGGAGGATTTAATCTGCGCCGTTGATTGGATGATTTGATTTGAGTGAGTTGATGAGGACCGTACGTGGTGGACCGTAGGAGCGGGTGGAGCGTGTGTAAAAAAGAATCTATTATTATGACGACACTGGAAGGGTTGAATAAGTCATGTTTTGGTGGCTTTGCTTTGTGTTCATAAAAAATGGAAATGGTTAGGTCCACCCACGTTCGGAATTCGAGGGTCCCTTTTCAAATTGAAATGTAAAAAGCTAGTTGCACTGTATTTTTCATATTTTTCTAAGCCAAATTATCCTCTGCATTGTATTTCATTTTCTGCTGTTGCACTGTGGACTTTTCTCTCGAAATGAATATTGGTCAAAATAGACGACTCCACTCCAATATAATTTTAAAAACTGATAGTGGAACCTGATAAATAATTTTCTAAATTTTTCATTTCAGAAATACTCTGCTTAATGCATTATAGAGTGGCATCATGATAACTGTGTGTGGATGTGCACTGCTTCTGTCTCCTGAGTCCTGTGGGGCCTAAAAGTTTATCACAAATGATAATGGGGGCCGAAACAAACATTTTTTTTCTAGATTCAAATGATAAATATTGGTATAGAGGGGTTCAAGTGGCGTATATTTGAATCGTTCATCGAGTTCAAACACAATATTGTAACTGCATTGAGCTTCTCGCATCATATCAAACAGATTACGTGCTATAGGAAAAATTACCTCTCCAAGTACAATTTTATAGCTCTTCCTTGGGAGCATCTTGTTGTTTCCAACATGCTTTGGAACTGCTTAAACTCTCTATCCAAAGGCCATCAGCTACAACTGCATCAGTGTCGTTGTTTCGGTGCCACGACCAATGTGCATGTGTTTCATTTAGTATTCTCAACCTCCCATGTCCGAAGCTTGGTTCTCGATACAACGAGAGCGGGCTTGGAGGCTTCTTAAACCTAGTATCAACAATAAATATACAATAACATATTCGTCTCAAGATCCCAATGAAAAAAATGAAAAAGAATTTGAAAATTTCAAATTAAAATTATTAATAAAACGTAAGCATCTTACATTAAAGCAAGTCCCTCTCGATTTCCTCCGTCTCCAATTGTCACGTACATGGGTCCACACGAGTCAGCCTCATTATCGTAAATTCGAGTCTGCGATGGATTTAACTAGTTAGTAAAAACAACACAAAATAAATAGTAAGTTAAAAAAAAAATGGAAGTGTGACGTACGAAGCGTTCATATGCGTGAACATGACCAGCAAAAACCAAATCAACGCGGGCATTATAAAGCAATTGTTCCATGGCTTGTCTCATGGATTCACCTTCACCTTGGTGTGCCTCATTGGTGTTATACCAAGGTGCATGCAACAACACAATGACCCAAGGTGTCTTGACCCTGTCAATGTTAGCGAGATCAGATTGAAGCCACTTGTATTGTTGTGATTGGGCGTGAAAGTCAGTGTAGGAACCTAGCATGATGACGTGGGTGGCTACAACCTCGAAGGAGTAGTAGAGGTTTGAGGTGGAAGCACTTTGTTGGAAGGGCATAGGCCAACGAGCATTGTAGGCTTGGAAGGGTTGTGGGTAAATAATGGGGAAAATCTCAATCTCGTGGTTGCCTTCAGTAACCATCCATGGCCTTTTACTAGCATAGGGTTCCACTAAACGACCAAAGGAGTCCCACAGAGGTTGCTGGGAGTCTGCGTAAGATAGATCTCCTGGTAACAATACCACGTCGTAATCTCTGCTTTCAACATGTTTCAAGGTTGATGCAGTCCATTCAGTTTGTCCCAAGTCCCCTACATAGAATCATACACAACACAATAAACATCATTCATAGACATCTCTTTGCACATGGTACAAATGGTAAAACAACAAATATAAGTGATTCATATGATTCATGATTCATGTTGTTTTACGATAAAAACAAGAGATACATGTAAGAAAAAGGGTCAAGGAACTGGGGCAACTGCAATTCTAGTTCTTAAATGCTCAACTTTTTGTTAACAATGAATTCTATTAAGACACATCTCACTTGTCCCATTTGAAGCTAAAATCTATCCGTTGCTTATCTAACCTTTAATGCTTAAAAACCATTATATGATAAAAAACTCTGTTTAGGAGGTGATGGGTTGTTTAGTTTTTTTTAGCATTTTATGTTACGAAGATTTTAATCATTTGTACTGGCATAATTAATTAGATGTAACCTTGTGTGGCACCCTCTAATAATCACTTCAACAATACGTTTAAAGCCAATTGCTATCCATAATAAAATATTATATCAAAACAATAAAAATAACTATAAATAGAATGTTATAATAAAGTAATAATCTATGAGTTGTAATTTGAATTTGAGCAAAAAGTGGAAATACCAAAGTATCATATTTTTCTTTTAAAAAATCTTATAATTTCTTAGTTTTTTAACTCGTAAATAATTTGTTTTTATTTGAAAAATATAAGGAGTAACTTGTCTAAAGAGATTCTATAACAAATGGTACCAACCAGCACTGATTACATGTTAGAATGCGTCTTTCGGCCAATTTCATACTAAGGCCCAATTTTGTTTTCTATTTATGTATATTACTATTGAAGTCAGAGCCCAATAGAAAAAAAGGATAAGAAGAAGCTGAGTTCTTCTCCACCACATCGACAGAATTAAAAAATAGAAAAAGAAAATAGTTTATAATAAACAAGAATGACCCTTTTACGACACCTAATTAATATTTTATAATAGAAATATTAAAAAAATAATTTTTTTCTAAAGTGTAAACAGTTCAGACATATTCTAAAAAAATTGAGTGGCTATTGTTTTTTCCTAGGCAAGTTTGGCAACTGCCAAACAAGTGGTGTACACTTAAGCCACTCTTTAATCCTTAAAGATTCCTTTATCCTCATGTTCCCGTCCCACGCCATCTTTGGCGTTGCCTTCAAGAACACATCAATCTCACTCACACTAACGTGCAAATAAACTCAACAGTTTATGCCAAACTAGAACCCAGACAGAAGCAAACCAAACGGTGAAGCAAAAAATTTAATAATATTAATTCCCAACGACAATGACTTACCAACGACGACAAAATCAATAGGGAAGTTGGATGGAGGTGTCTTGAGAGAAAACTCCGGACCCGACCCTCCACACCTGTAGAAGTAAGTGGTGCCTGGTTTCAAAGGACCAATAACAACGTTGTGAATCTTGCCGGAGTTGTACAAAAAATATCGGTACGAGGTATGCTCCCCCGTTGATTTTGCGCTATATTCCCCTGACTCCGTTCCGTACTCCACCACAGATTCTGCGTGCTTCCCTTCCGTTACCCACGATACCCTCATCTTCTCTTTCCCCACCAATGAAATATGCACCTATAATAACCAAATTGCAAACGTGGACATTAGCATAATTGATCTATGCATGAAGTTAATAGTCATAAATTGTTACGAACCTGTTGGGGATCAGAATGGGAGCGTTGGTGGGGTGTGAGGATGAGTTGAGCAGCTGGCTGACGAACGAAATTGTTGTCTTCAGAAAGTAGGGAGTGTGGGAAGAAAAGGAGGCATAGGGTGTGTATGAGTATTGGGAACGCCATAAGAGACCTTCTAGATTTCCTCATCATGTTCTTGTGGTTTTGGGTTGCTCTTGTTGATTCATGAAGTTTGTTGTTGGAAATGAAGGGAAACCCTTTTGAATTGGGAGGGCCAATTATGTGACAAGGTTGCGGAAAATACACTGCATGAGATGGAAAGCACATTTAAAATGCATTTTTCTTCACAACCCCTTGCTTTGGAGCTCTGTTTCTGTCTGCCTTAATTGGACTTGCGTGCATGCCTCCATTGATTAAGAAGATAGAATTGTGTTACCACATAATTATATACATACACATGACCTTCTTGATTTATTTTAAATTTGAAATTACAGTTTATCATTTTGGCTCTGCTTGTTTTTAAAGATGTTAAGTGATGTAAGTGACATTTTTAAAAATTTTTAATTGATAAAATTTTAAGATTATAATTTTTTAATTGAAAATAATTGAAAATAAAATATAATTAATTTGTTAAATATAATTTATGAATTATTATTTGTTTAGTTGATAGAATTACAAAATTACTAATTATTTTAAAGTTCAAATTAAAATTAAATTATTATTATTATTATTATTATTATCTTAAAAATTTTATTATTATTTTAATAATAATAATTGTTAACTATTATTATTATTATTATTATTATGTTATATTATATAATTAATCATATATATTTTATTATAATATAAGTGGAAAAAAAAAGTGACTCAATGCACTAATAAGTTGTTGTGACCGCAATTGAAGAAGAATTGGCAAACTAAGATGCGGGTTTTTCCTATCGCTCATGTTTGTCGTAGTTTCTTTGACAATGATAATGGTGCACCTTTGACGGGGATATTTCTTTCTCTATAACAAGTCATTCATATGAACCAACAAGTGAGTTAGAGCTGAGGTAGAGATCGTCACGGTTCGAATCTTGCAAGGTGTTTTTTGTGGCATTGTCGACTTCGTCGTCCAAAAATCCTTGGATCCTTATTTTGTTCGTTAGGTATATAAGTCTCCAGTAAAAATAAAATTGTTGAACAATATATAGATATAGTAAATTAAAAAAAATATTTATAATAATTTCCATAAACTTAAATAGAATCATTTCTCTAACAGAAGTCCCCAGAAGGTTAGCAATACTATGTATTAATAAAATAATTATCCATATAAAATAACATATAACTTCCCATTAAAATTATCTATGATTAAAAAAAATTGAAAAATTATAATGTTGATTGAGTTTATAGTGAAGTTGATAATATTTTCAAATTAAACTTATTTTCAAATACTATATTCATTTTTTATGATTTCTCTCCCTTCTGTATGAAACAAAATTTATTGAATCAACTTCTTTATTCTTTAGAATAATTTTTATACCTTCTGATAAATCTACATAATTACCAAATTACTTATTATCTTTATTTAATTATTTTAGATTTCAAAATGAAATACTACTCATAATGATTTGCATTTATCAGTCAAATAGTAAGTCATTTGTCTATACTAAATATCATATTAACAAGAAAAAAAAAAGTTACGTTGGATGTAAAAGGGCAAATATTAACAAGCAAATCAAGTTATCAATATTCTAATTTGCTTATTTGGGGAGGAACAACTGGTTTTGTCTTTTGACCGCATCACCATTTAGGCATTAACCATGATTAGCACTTAATTAATTAGCATTAGCATGTCCTTCACGTAGTTCCAATAATAAACTTTATACTCTTAGCCCAAACAAAGGAAAAGTAAATCCAACTCCAATTAAAGCAAAACATATCGCTATCGTTGTGATAAAATATCTTTCTCACAGAATGCTTTTTTGTAAGTTTTCATGGATCGTGCAAACTATTAATTTAAGCTACTTTTGTTTCAGGATTTCATTTATGATTCAATATTTAGTTTAATTGGGAGCTCTAGAAATCGATTACTTGTTATTTCCATTTTTTTTTTTGTCACAATTAAACATTTGACTTGTTATAGTCAAAGGTCATTAAAAAAAAGTTTCATTTTATAGATATATTTTACAGTTTTTTTAATAAAAAAATCATTTTTATAATTTGAGACCAAAAAATCTGTTATGACGTCCTCTGTCTTTTTTTTTAAATATAAAAAACCGCCTTTATTGTCAAATGTCACTAAATTGTTTCTTTTTATATATTTTTCAAAACTCACATTGTTCTCTGGAAATAAATAATTTATGTAACGACAAGAAAATACTTTAGCGAACGTGTCAGATTTAATATATTTATTTTATTATAAATATTACTTTCTTTCGTTACATTGTTATTATCATTATTATTATTGAAATTAATTTTGCTTTGACTATATTCATCTTTTCAAGTTACCCATTTTTGTATTTTTCATTTCCTTTCCTAATTTGAATTCTTTTCTTTCCCTTTCTTAAAACTCAGCATAAATCATAACTCAGGCAAAAACAAAGAAAAAAACTGTTTTTTTTTTTAGAGATTTTTAATAACTGGGAAAGGAAGAAAAAATAATTTCTCTTTTTCATCATTGACTCTGTTGGTAACTGCACAATTTATTAAATATTTTTCCAAATGCGAATATTAGGATATTCCATAATCCAAATTAAACTGTCACCATATTTAAATCCTGTGCGTACAGCTGGCGTTCCAACACAGGTCGACACATGGATCGGTTCATTACACTATGCAAATTGTGAAGTGTGAACTCTATAAAGAACTCAATACACAGCGAAATTCATAGCTGGGGGAGGTAGAATATTCAAATCACGCAATAAATATATATATAGGAACGGTGTTCTAGGATTTTGATCCATCACCTCCCTCCTCTTTCCTCAATTTCAACTTTCTTTCCTTGTAGCCACAACATTCATTAGTAGCACCGAAATTTCAAAACGATGATGTTGGTGCAAAGGATGTGCATGCTCGGGTTCTTGCTAATCGTCGGAATCTTCGAAATCGATGCCGTTTATGGTTACATTCGACCACCAGCTCGTCAAAACCTCTATATTCCAGAAGCGGATACGGACTCCGACTTGCCACAACAGGTAACAATTCACTAAAACTTTCAATTTTCTGCATCGATAATTTATTTGCATTCCAGTGAGCAAAGTGAGAAACAAAAACTGTCCAAGAATGCTCAAGTTTTTTACTGATTTGGTGGATATTCAATACAGTAACTGCTTGAATTTTGAAATTCGCATTCGTTGGGCATTTAATGTTCTTGAACACTGGAGCCACATGTTTGAGGTTCAGATTTCTCATCCGATAAATTGAGTGTGGGATTGTTTCATTTTATCCATGAAGCATTTTTGCGGTCTCATGGTTTTAACTGACAATTGATTATTTCATCATCGTTTTCTTCAAACTTTCAGTATATATGTTTGTCAATGCATGTTGTGTGCTGAATAGTTAGGCGAAGAAGACAATGTTTGATTACCAGAATGAAAGAATTAGCTTCATCTGGTACGAAACTGCCATATCGTTAAACCAAACAAAATTATATTTCTTTTTTACATAAGTGATACTCCCCACCTGAAAAAAACTGCTGTTTACTTTAATAAAGAAAAAAAATGTAATTCGGTTGAAAAACAAGTCAAATTCTGAACTGAATTTTAATTTTTATTTAAAAGATGGAGAAAAGAGAATTTATAATTTCAGGTTTTTAAAAATTATTTCTTTTAAAAAATGGTTTGAAAAATATTTTTTAAGGGATTTATTTAGAAAATAATTATAGAATATAATAATTTAAAAAAATAATTATATGAAGAAATAACTGTTTACGAAAATATTTTTTAAAAAATAATTATTTAGAAAAATATGCAAATCAGAAATTTTTGTTAATAAAATTAATATTTATATATTACGAAATATTTTTTTTTTAATTTTGGTTTGGAAAATTTGATAGAGAAAAAGAAAAGAAAATTTGTTAAAAATAGTGGAAAGTTTTTATATAATTTAAATTATTGATTTGTGAATAATATAATAATTAAAATATTTATAAATGTAGTAATTGTTTTTGTAAATATATTCAAAGAAAAGTAATAATTTATAAAAATATTTTTTTTATAAAGAACACTATTCCCTATTTTTTATCCATATTGTTATTTACCATTATTATTTTAATAATTATGTGTGTGATCAAAAATAAATTTTAAATTGTATAAATAAAAAAATTGAAAATTGACTTAGAATACTTTTTTAATATAGAATTTATTTTTACATTTACATTTACTTAATCTATATTTATTTATTAATAAATAGCTTTTAATGTTGCATTTTCTTTAATCCAATATAAAAGTAAATAATCACTTCTCTAAATAATTAATTGTGTAACATTTAATTTTTATACTGACATTTTTTTTTGTAATTTTAATAACATACAGATATTTATGGAATTTTATCCAAGTAGTACTCTTCCTTTCTATAAACTCTATTAGATAAGCATTTATAAATTAGTTTATCTAAGAGAAACTTTTTACATGAAAGTGTTTGCATAGGTGTTTGCATAGGTTATCTCTTGACTCCTTTCAGACTCTATACAGTAAATATATATGTCGACAATGGTTGTATCTATCTGTTTCATATAAGACAATTAATATATGTTGACAAAGGTTGTATCTGTCTGTTTCAGGTACACATATCTCAAGTGGGCCAAAACAAGATGAGGATATCGTGGATCACAAATAACCCAACTTCAGCAAAGGTTTGGTACGGTACATCTCCTTCAGCAAATGTGTTATCAGCCACGGGAACTACCTCTTCCTACCGTTATATGTTATACAAGTCCGGTCAAATTAACGACGTCGTAATTGGTCCCCTCAACCCCAACACTCTCTACTACTACCGTTTGGGTGACCCACCCTCTCCTAAAACATACAACTTCAAGACTACACCTTCTCAACTTCCCATCAAGTTTGCAGTAGTTGGTATGTCCTCATATCCTAGTGAATGAAGAATGTTACACAGTAGTTTTTCCTAGGGGTTCTCTTTACAACATGTGTACATGTTTTTTAATGATGTCACAGGAGATCTTGGACAAACGGATTGGACGAGGTCGACCTTGGAGCATGTGGCTAAGTCAAACTACGACATGTTGATTCTACCCGGTGACCTATCCTACGCAGACTTCATTCAAAATCTGTGGGACTCATTTGGTCGATTGGTAGAACCATTAGCCAGCCAGCGTCCTTGGATGGTCACCCAAGGTAACCACGAAGTGGAGAGGATTCCTCTCATTCACAAAGAGCCATTCACAGCATACAACGCCAGATGGCACATGCCCTTTGAAGAAAGTGGATCAAACTCTAACCTCTTCTATTCTTTCGATGTGGCTGGCGGCGTTCATGTCATCATGCTTGGCTCCTACGCCCCATTTGACTCCTCTTCTCCGCAATACAAATGGCTTCAAACTGACTTGAAAAAGGTTAACAGGAAAAACACTCCCTGGATTGTGGTGCTCATTCACGCCCCTTGGTACAACTCCAACACTGCTCATCAGGGCGAGTCTGAATCCGTTAAAATGAAAGCTTCCATGGAAGACTTGCTCTTCCAAGCCCGGGTTGATGTTGTTTTTGCAGGCCATGTTCATGCTTATGAACGCTTTGTGAGTATAACATATCATTAATTATTGTTTCTAATTCATGTACTGTTGTTTCTCACGTGTTACTTACCTGTTTGTTTGTTTTGTCAGACGCGGGTTTATAAAGACCGAGCTAACAATTGTGGTCCAGTGCATATCACAATCGGAGACGGGGGTAACCGAGAAGGCCTTGCTTCTAAGTAATTCATGTTTCACCTTTTCTTCTTCTGTTTCTTCTGAGAAATCTTGGTTATGTTTCACCAAAATTAAGTTGTGTAAATTCATGATCTTACATTTACAATGAATTAACTATGTTTTGTGCATGAGCAGGTACAGAGATCCTAAGCCAGCGATATCAATGTTCAGGGAGGCTAGCTTTGGACATGGTGTATTGGACGTAGTTAATGCATCTCATGCACAGTGGACCTGGCATCGGAACAATGACGATGAAGCGGTCGTTAGTGATTCTATCTGGCTCACTAGTTTCTCCTCCAACCCTTCTTGTAAACAGTGATATTTGGAAATGAAGAAGAAATAAAGGTTTTAGGGAATAAATCAAATGTAAAAAGATAAATTAATAAAATAGTTTATTAAACTTACATTATTTGTATTTAAAATTTATTTTTTAAATTATTTGTAACGTAAGATTATTTATTAAATTTTTATAATTAATTTTATTTAACATATTTTTTAATAAATAATAAATTTAATTTGTTTAATCTTTGTTAAGACGTTATTAATTTTAAATAAAATTTTATTAATTTAAGATTCGAAAAATTCATTTAACTACGGAAAATTTGACTAATGGTTAACATTGTTTTATATATAATATATATATTTTTTATATAATTGAGAATGTCAACGTAAATTTTAAGTTTAATTTAATTTTACAATTTCAGATGAGGTTTGACTATTATATAACCTAATAGCACATAATTACAAATAATTATAAATTATTAAAAGAACTTATTTTTAGTGAGATTTTTAACAATTTTGTTAGTAACTATTTAAATTTAATTTATAAATTATAATAATATGAAGTCAAATAAATAAAAGAAATGTAATAAAAAGAGATAAAAAATTAAAAAACTTTAACTTATTTTTTTGACAATTTAATATTTTTTATAGAAAGATAAAAATGTTATTAATTTATTAAGAAAAAGTTTCAAAACTTTTATTTATTAAATAATATTTATAATATTAATATAAATTTAATAATTAATTAAGATATTTTAATCTTTTTAATTAAAAATTATTTTAAATATAATTTTAAAATTATTTTTTTAATTTATTATATAATATTTAGTATTAAATCCTTTACCTGTTACCTTAAACTATTGCTGAATGTTTTCCATAATAAGACGACCAGATGGTAGTTGAAAGAATTAGTGTTGTTAATCATTTTGAAGAAATATTGGCATGTATATATTTGGATTAAAACTCATCAGCCATAACTAGGCAGGCATGACTAGTCCATAATAAAAGTGACGTTGTCATCTCACTCCGTTGTAAGAAATAAGAAAGAACTTCTTAGGTAAAATTAAAAAAATCTAAAAAGTTAAATAAATTGTGAATAATATATTTTTCATATTAAAATTTAGGCTTTCCTTTTCTCTACCTATTATACTATAATCTTAAATATGTTCTTAGTTAGTTCATCTAAAATGATTAAGTTTTACTTTGGTTCTTCTAAAAATGTTTCTTTGTTTTTGTATTCTTTAAAATTTGAAAATGATCAATTCTGATTTTTAGTATTATAGGACAATGGTTAACTGCTCTTAATATTGAATAAAAAGTTAAATAACTAATCCAAATGACATTACACTGTCCTTATTTGTTACCTGTACAAAAACTTGTAATATAAATGAAATTTATCTATATTAAAAGAATATTATAGACTAAAAATAGTTATTAAAATTTTTAAGGGATGAATTATTTAAGGACTAAAACTAAAATTGGCTTATTTTATAAGAACTAAAAGGATTAATTTAAAAATTTTATAGGGACAAAAAGCATATTTTTTTGAAAGAAGAAGTTAAAACTCACTAATTTTATATAGATTAGAAATATATTTAGATTTAGAATGTATAAGAATATATTTAAATTTAAAAATATAAGACTAAAACCAAAACTCAGACTTTATAAGGAATAAAAAAAGTGGTTTCAAACTTTATGGGACGAAAAATAAAGATTTTTTTTTATAAGAAGTAAAGTCAAAACTACCTAATTTTACATTAATTAAAAGCATATTTAAGCATAAAATAATGATATTTGAATTTTTTTTACTAAAATTTCATTATCTTTTAATGAAAAAATTATTAGTGAAGTTTCATCTACACTTTTAATTTTATTAAAAATATACTAAATTTACTTTTGAAATAATTTGATCTTTTTATCAAATCTATCATTTATTGAAAAAGTCCTCAAATAGTCTAACCAATAATTATTATTCAAGTAATACCCCATTAAAAGAGTATTAACAATAGATAAATTTAGTAGAAATAGTTAATTTGTACCAATGTTTAGTATTCACTAAAAAAACTTATATTTAGGGGTGTTTTTTTTTTTTTTTT
>Ga0209700_101883_pt1 | contig 43461 bp, 27 predicted proteins | sample SiratroredBW_FD_187528 | JGI IMG/M metagenome (GOLD analysis project Ga0209700, IMG submission 187528) | Root nodule microbial communities of legume samples collected from California, USA - Siratro red BW (SPAdes) (version 2) | ecosystem: Host-associated > Plants > Roots > Nodule | place: USA... | reverse complement strand
ATGAGTAAGCAGATTATAATGGCTTTGAAAAATAATGAAGTCGTCCTAACGAAGTGCATTTCCCCATAAATGTTGGAGATCAACTTTTCTTTGACCATGTATAGTTTATTCAGCATTGGATTTTTTTCATGTTGTGAATCTTAAGAATATAACAAACCTTGATATAAGATATCTCATATCAACTTATATAAGTAGATCATAACTTTCACCTATGATTTAAATTTCATCTCAATTCTATAATTAATCAATGGTAAAATAATAGTTATCCTTTACTTATGTAATTTAATTTTGTCACATTACTGATTGCTATAGAATCTTTGACATTTTTTCACTTGAAGAAAGAATATTTCAAAAGAGTTTTTTTTTGACTAAATTTTAAATATAGGAAAATGCTAATTTAGCATCACTGTTTACGGTATACTTCCATTTCACACTAATTTTTATTAATATTATATATTAATAAAAAGAATAATATACATAAATGTTAAATGAGTAATATCAAAATATATATATATATATATATATATATATATATATATATATAAATAAAAGTCGTTTAATAAAGATCCAATAAATTATTCTACAAACTCTACAATTTAACTCAACTTCTATAAAATCATAGTTTACTTGTTTTTAATTGTCAATTAAAATAGAAGAAGAGAAAATGTTTTGTTGGAATTTATTGTTCAGTGACGTAGATAGCAGCATTTGAAATGAACACTCATTAATTCGTATCATGCTATGCTACTGTACCGTTTACTGAGGAACATGTTTTAGATTGCCATTGAGATTCAGTTGGAATCACATGTCTATTTAATTTATGCAATCAAACAAACAAGTTTGATTAGGATCTTAGTTTTACTGTTTAGTGTCTGTATAATACATTATTTGTTAGATGAATTTAAAAGGTTTTGCCAATGTGACCTGAAGAAACCAATTCTCTTAGGTCACTTTTATGCAAGATAATTTATTAATATTTTGTTCTTCACAAACATTCACATTTAGATTATTGATGTTTGGATCTGCATCTGCCGGTTGAAAGGAAGAGAGTAGAGAAAAGATAAGAAAGTTCAAAAATCATGTAATTACTAAAAGAACATAAATTTCGAAAAACAAATCTTTACATAAAATAAAAAATTTACGCATATTGTAGTTATAATAGATATTTTTATTATAATCGATTATTTCTTCGTATATACATTAACATATAATTAATTGTGTTTATTTTTATTTTTTATTAATATTTATATATTATAATAAAATATGTAATTAATATAATAACATTAAAATAAAAATAATAAACGAAAAGTATTTTTTTCAATTATATTTATTATGAATTTTCCACAAAAATGTATATATTTGTTCTTAATTCAAAAAAAATCTTATGGTCTTTCTCCTGGTTTCTTTTCCTTTCTTCTTCCAAAATTAAATTGAGGAACTTGTATATAAGATAAATTATTATAATAAGGTATTTAAGGACAAATAAATATGTGATTGGAGTCACAACTTCCAACTCTGCTTAGTGTTATCAATATTATCATTAGAGTTATAAAAACATTGTAAATATCTAAATATCTAAATGGATCGTTCGTTACGTGTAAAAAAGAGTGATTTGTGATGTAAAGCCATTTAGGTTTCAAAATTTTTAAAATTCACAAAACAAGTTTTTAGTTTTTAAAAATGAGTTTCGTTAAAATGATATCCACTTTTAACTTTTTATTTTTTATTTTAAAATATGTTAGTAGAATTACATTAAAAATTATCGGCCCAATTCAAAAACATTGGTCAACAAATAAGAAAATTAAATTAATTAGCCTAGTCTAAGAGACTAATAGAAAGATTGGACCTAAAAAACCTCGTTTGATAGTTTTATTATTTATTATTTTTAAAATTTAATATATAAATATAATAAAAAAAATACATACGTCAATTTTTTTCTAACTCAACATTTGAAAAAAAAAATTAATTGGATCGAAACAAAATTATACCTTTGACAGATACAACTGAACCAACTCATTTAATAACTCTAGAAGTAATTAACTATGTCAAAATTAGTTTAATTATACTTATAAAAAAATAATTTGAAAATTGTTTTAAAATTAGTTTAATCGTATATATATAATATATATATATATATATATATATATATATTAATAATTAAAAAGCAATAATATTAATAGTAATAATGGGGGTATATTCTAATATTGATAACAATACTAACACTATTAGTGATGATAATTATAATACGATAATAATACCGGTTAAAATAATGAAAATGATCCTGATATGTTTTATATAACTAGAAAACAATGTAAATTTTTTAAAATTAAATAACAAAGTATTTTAGCTCTATTTTTTAAGCAAGTATTTATTGAAGATTTAAAAACCAATTACTCACAGTTAGAATTGGGTATGCTCATGAATCTGTTCATTTAAACATGTGTCAATGGACTGCATCTGCCTAACAAAACTCATGGATTATACGAGCTTCCCTAAACTTGCTAAAATAATATAATTAAATTCTGCGAATAAGACACCCTCACGAAATTTTTCAAACAACCATCTAACTATAGATTTAATAGAGTTGAAAATTGTATACAAAACTCAATAAAACTTAGATTTATATAGTTAGTCTTTTATAATTTCCATTATCCTTTATTCCTATTATATGCGACCATGAAATACTTTAAATATATATATATATATATATATATATATATATATATATATATATATATATATATATATATGCAGACATTTGATTAACAGACCACTCTATAAACATAAACTATAATTCATTCTATGTTTTAATTTTTAAGCATAAATTTTTATTTGATGTATATTATCTCCTCGTCACTCAATTTTCTTGACATATAGTAAGTTATGTAATTAGAATTTTGAAAACAAAATGTTTTTCTTGAATCATACGACTAAAAATTTATATATCGAGACATCATCAGAACTAATAAAATAATTAAAAACCAAATAATTTTAAATTTAAACTGAAGCAAGTAAAAAAAATAATTCATCTAACAATACTGACAAATGAAAAAAAAAATAAAAATAAAAAACCTAACTACATGGTAAGCAGAAAAGCTTTTGATATTATAATTAAAATCTCAAAACATATATCAAAAAATGAACTAAATATTGAATCGAAAACGAACTCAAAAAATCATTTTTAAAATATAGAGATAATAACAATAATGAAACATAAAAGTTAGATTTAAATCAGAGCAAACTTTTCATTGCAAAAAGTGAAAATAAACCTAACAGCAGGAACTAAAAATCTAATTTATTAGATTATAGTAAGTTTCTTATAAATAAAATATGAGTAATCACGAACTTCACACATAAAACCTGTTTAATCATCATATTCATATTTAACTTAAGAATTACGAACTCACATCCACGTAAATTACTGGTTATACAGGTAGGAGATGACTTTTATCTAAATCATCAACACTGTTCATAACATGGTTTGAATAATTCAAATCATTTTCCCGGAATTAACACATATGAATATGATCAGAATGCATTTCAATTAAATTGTCGTAATTGACAGCAAAATTATGGCCCACACAACTGTACCTCCATCATATGGCAGTGTTGTAAGTGGGACCATCAAACATTGATAACAATGCCATGAACAGATAACAACGTGACTTGTCAAACAGTGTCTTCATCTTCTGTGTTCAGAGCAGCAACTAGCTTCTAACTTCACTCTCATGCTTCAATCACTCCCTATTTTCTTCTTCTCCCTCAAATTTTATTCATTTTTCTCTTTCTATAACTCCATCACTGTGGACAGGTTTTTGTTAGGAAGATTCGAGCGTACTTTTCCTCCTAACGTATTTCCTTCCTTCACATTGATATATATTTTTTTTAAATAATTTTTTATTTATAACATTTATATGAAACTTTTATTAGAGATATTTTCGATACAGGATTAAACTAAGTTCATTAGTACGGTGACAAAGACGAATTATTAACTTTGATATTATTTATTAGAAAAATCTTATAGAAAAACATCATAAAAATCTTACAAAAATAAGATAAGAGTCAATCCATATAAAAGAATAATGTTATTTTTAACCCAAAATCTTAAAATATTAAATTTGTGGATCTCATTTTTTATATATTGTTTAATAATCTCATTTTTATCCAATATAAGACTTAGATTCACAGTTTTATTATTACGAGAGAGTATACAGTGAATATATGATGCAACAAAATATCTATTTACCACATTATGTTTTGACTTTTTTTCGCATGCATATACTTAGAAATCTAAATCTTTGATCTTATACTTAGAAGACAAAACGCATTATTTACGGCACCAAATACACATTTAACATTACTACACCAGTTCTTTATTATAGCAACTGCACCATTAACTATTCTGTGCACTACCGACCAGAGATCTTATGATTGTATCATCGGTATGGGTGAAGCTAATCATTTACTTGAGGCATAAATAAGAGGTTATTCATATAGCAAAAGTTTGGTGAAGTAGTTTTTGTGTTAGCTGCAAAACGTAAATACATATTCATTACTTCTCGCTTTGGTTGATTACTTCATTCTTAAGGTTTTCTTAGCTTCTTTGTATGGTTTAGCAGGTAATCAAACTTTAAGTAAATTTGATATGAATTTTGCTAGTAGAAAACATAAATCTAGGAGTAATATATATGGACTAGCATCCATAGATAATTTTTCTATCGTGTTGCATCTATAAATAAATTACTCATCTATGCTTATTCATATGTATGTATCTACATTGTTTTACCTACTATCTGGTATTTGTAGGTAATTTTCTATTATTCAATTTTATTATAATTATTCATAAATACATTATATTTTTTCTGAAACTAAATTTTGATAGATCTTTCAGTAAATCATGTATAACTTAATAACAAGTGTTTTTATTTCTTTAGATTTATATAAGTCAAATTTAGTATTCAAATGTAAATTTAAATCTCACTGAGTAATATATAAAAAAAAATTTACAAGTTTAATGTTTTAAGATTTTTAGTTAAAAAATAAATAATTTTAATCAATAACAGAATTAAATTATATAAATAACAGAATTAAATTATATAAATTATATAGAGCATTCCAAATTGTATTGTTTATCATATACACAATAAGAACATTTGAAGTCTTCCAATAATATAATAAATATAGTATTTCCTATTTACACATTAAAAAAAACAACAAAAAAACCCTTAAGAAAATGCACCATATGTTAATAATCTCAGCTGTAAAAATCCAACCCCCCTTACATGAAAACTGGAATGCAAACTTCAATTATAAGTAGCTTATATACAGATATGAGAGACTGAATTCGTACACTTGTAGCATCCCAAAATTGTGTTATTCTTGTACTATAATTTATTGAAATTATGAATTCAAGCTAACGCCGTTGTCATTTCCCTTTATCAATTACAAAGTTGTGACCTTTTTCCTTGTTCAATCAACTCAAAGCAGTGATCCGTGTTTTATGTTTATGTACATTTAGTAATTGACACACGTACACTTATATACACACTCCCATTTAAAGAAGTAATATATTTACACTGAATTTTGTTATACTTATGCCTTATTCCTCTTAATATAATCTTTACTAGCTAGGTGGCCCATTATTTAGATTAATCAGAAACAATTATAAGATTATTTATTTCTCTCCTTCATGATTTCTTCATCATCTTCCGTGTCCTATTGGAAAAGTCAAAATTGTTTATATTTTAGATTTTGAGATTGTGAGATTTGGAAACATGTTCTAAGTTGTAGAATCCATATACGAAAATATATTATAAAATGGTATAATCTAGAGATGTATACTATTCTATATTATACGGTGTAATCTAAAATTATTTTAGATCATATAATCGAAAATATATATTTAAAAACATTTTTTTAATTTTTGAATTATATAATTTAAAATATTTTTATGAATTATGCAATCTAGAAATGTAAATTCAGAAATATATTTTACATTGTCGAGTTGAAAATGCATTTCTAAATTATGCAATTCACAAAAATATTTTTAATTGTAAAAGCTAGAATGTATGTTCTGAAACATATTTTAGACTATATTATTCATAATATATTTCCAAATTGCATGATTTTAAATATATTCTCATTCGAAAAATGTATTTTAAAATGTACTATTCAAAATATATGTGAATATATTTTCAAATTCTGCTATCTAAAATATATTTTTGAATTTCGAATTGAATAATTTAAAATAAATTTTTGAATTATGTAATTTAAAATATTTTAGATCCATGTACAATCCGTACTATAATACCTATGGAGGTGGAAGTATCTATGGTGGTGCAAGAAGAAAGTATAGGAGTGCTAAAAGAAATTTTTCTATTATAAAAATTAAGTGTTGGAATGTCATTGTGTTTTGAGGATTATGATCATAAATTTTCAACTTCATCATATGGTAAGTGAATACATCTGTCCTTGGACTATAAAGTAAATATAAAGTACTAGGACTTAATATACAAAGCAAAGATTTCCCATTCTTCAATTTTATTCAAATTCTATAAATACCATTCATAAGGATACAATTACAATATCTTATTATGACAGTTGGTTTTCCCATAAGAAAATTTAATTGTTGGGTGTCCTATGCATTAAGTAGAGTATATAGAAAAACTGAGCACTAACCATTATTGTCCCGTTTTAGTTATGGTTCTTCCTTTCTAGACATTTCAAATCTAATAGGCCTTTCTTAGTTGAATGTACAGAACATAGAGTTAGCATTGCAGTGATATTAGTAGATAGAGTTTGCAATGCTTTCATTGCACCATACAGTTATGCTCACATGAGTGAGAGATATTAAACACTTGTTCATTTACTTTGTTTAAAGTAAATGCACTAGTGTTCAATTATACACATAATAGAAGACTTAAACCCAGAGACAGTAATATAAGACCTGAGTAAGAGACAGTAATAACAAAACGTGTCACATGGTAAGTGGTTCTACAAAACATAAGTCACACTACAAGTTTATGCATGTGTTGTGTACAACATTTTTATTTGAACCGTTTGTTTTTTTAACAGCATTTCTTCAACTTGATAAATAGGTGAGTAAAAATCATTGAAATGGGGTTAGGTGAGAATTTATGCACTTTTCATTGTAGTTTCTGTCCTTTATTACTCTTGCTTGATTAAAAAATTCTGACAGTCTAAACGATAATTCTAATTCTAGCCATCATGAGTTATGCAATAGTGGAAAGATTACATTTCCACCCAAGGACAGTAGCAGTTTCCAGAAAAAGCTTCCTTTCATTTGATCATGTTCTCTTTGAAGTATGGCTAACCACATCAGTTCTGCAAGATATTTGAACCACCTAATGAATATTATGAGATACTCCTATGTAATTTTAGAACAACCTTGTCACATGGGATCCAATAATATCAAACTTTTACTACAATTGTTAGTACCATATCAATGAGACATAAATGAGCAAGACTTTTGCATTCCTGTTTCAAGAATTAGTGACTATAATAATGCAAGTTTTGCTTTAGTAGGGAGCAATTTAAAAGAAGGAATTATCTTTTCTGAAAAATAAAAATATCATGCGGTACTTTGCAGCAATATATAAAATAACAGAACGGATCCAAATCATAAACTTCGAATTTGAGATGGAAAACAAAGAAGGGAGATTTTCCCATATCAACCTATCAGATGTTTGCCCTTAATACTATTCTTCACAGATATAATCAACTGGTTAAATGATTCACAGTCAGAAAATCCATTGTCATGATTCATGAAGAAACCAAACAAGTATTTGGATTATAGAAATTGAGATTCCAAAAGTTCACATTTCTATTTCTCCATCATTGAAAAACAAATTTTCTATATGCTGCAAATATGCAACATTTTGTCCTCATAAAGAAAATCCAATTTACTAGGATAATCTATGATGCCATTCTCTTGAAATCAACCAAAATTGTGTTTACATGTTTCAATGAATAATGTTTCTACTTTTTTGTTTTTTTCACAAATGAACTGAGAAATAAAACCTGGGTCATGCTTTGCTCAACAGCTACGTAGTGCTGGTCTGAGAATGCAAGGTTTGACTTCTCCTTCTAACCAACCAGTACCCAAACCCTCCAACAAGAAGTAGAATAATGAATCCATCAACCCCTCCAGCCACAACCAACACCCATCTTTTCACGCTATGCCTCTCATGATTTTTACCAGTTCCCTTTGGGACCTTGACCATGTAACTGAATCCAGTGCCTTTATGTACCTGTTTGAGACCCAGCACTAGTCTGTAAAGATAACATTCTGCTGTATCTGTGCTTGCCTTTCCAAAATATAAAGCAGCAGCACATTTACAGTCCTGTAAGCACAAATCTGCACATTCTGTTTTGCTAATATTGACCATTTTAGTTACATTTTTAAGCACACTACTTATGTTATCAAGTTCTAGCATTTCTGCCTCCTTACCATTGCAAAACCCTCCTGAAATTTCCGCACTGCAATCAGAACCACCCTTGTTTTCATTTGTCAAAAGCTGAATACAATAACAGGAATTGGAGAATGTACATACCCCATAAGGTCTACAAGAAATTGGAAGATCACATGTGCTGTTAAGTGCTTGAAAAGATGCCTCAAACTTTCCTTTCTCAGGTGAATAGTAATAGAGGCCAAAGTTTCCTGTATCATTCTTCAGTGCTAGAAATCTTAGCGGATGAATCCCCTCTGATGGAATTTGTGCAATTTTCTTGTACTTGACATCGAACAACACCAACCCTCTTGAACTCAGCTTAACATATGTAATACTTCTATTCATGGAAGGCTGAAAACTCCAGTAAGAATACCTCAGCTTGCCATAGTTCAAATACATAGCAACCTTTTTGTCCTCAATTTCAAAAGAGTAGTAGAACAAACTTGAGTTGCTTTGGGAAGATGTCAAGCGAGTTGCAATATCAAGTTGCTGACCCCAGAGCATAACATCCGTTGGAAAATTGAAACTTTGCCACTTTATATTGTTCAGTGCATCTACAAGCACTAGATTTCCTGAGCTCAGTATCTGCAATCTCTGCCTCGAATTTATTCAGTGCAGCAACAAATCTTACGTTAGACTCTATGCAATTCACAGCTTAATTGACTATGAACAATAGTTATATGGTATTTCCTTTTAATGGCTGGAATTTATCATACACTATGAACAATGTGTGAAGTCTCAAAATTTTAAATTAATGGCTGGAATTTTTCACTGTTAAAAAGGAAAAAGTGTAAATAGTGCATGCACTAACAGTGTAAAGGATTTTCACTTTCATTCCATCACATGACATTGTCTGATTTGTGGATAATTTAAATAAAAAATTACACTTACAATACATTGAAATTAAACTCTAGAAACAGCATTATGTCACCCATTTATCTGTTTTGTGTAGTGAGAATTATTTGAATTGATAATTTATCTAAATAGCATGTTCCAATGGCTAAATCTATGCATTCTTGAATACCGAAGCTAAGACTCAACTAGCACCATTGCAATGGTATGTAAAGTGTCACAGTTTTACCTTCACCCCCTGTCCAGAAGTCCCAGTCTTCCATCCCACTGTCTCTTTTGGGCCTTTCAACCTTAAATCTCCATCCATAGTGAGCTCTAGCAAGCATTTCTCAGTGATGTAAAACCTGGAGTAATGGCCAGAATCCCAAACTTTCACATTCCCAAGGAAAACTTCCAATGAGCATGAGTAGTTCCCATTGAAGGCCTCAATGCTCAATGCCACTCTGAAATTTGGCGCTGTCTGATTGGTCTCCACAAGAAAAGCCCTCCCTTTGAAATCCATTTCATACTCCACAGGAACTGCCACCATGAGCTGGTAGCCAATACCAACACCGGACTCAGAAAAGGCATAATTGAACAAGAGAACAAGGAGGAGGAGAAAGAAAGGGAAAGGCTTCATGAGTGAAAACAACATCAAGTTTTCCTTTTTCACTTTTGGGAACAGTGTTTGATTGTTTTGGGAGGTGGGTTTGGAATGTGGCGGTGTGTTGAGGCCAGAATTGATGAGAGCAAGTGAAGGAAAAGGTAAGCATGATTACTGAAACTCTGCAAAACCCACCTCACACCTCCCACTTCCAAAAAGTATCTCAGCTTTCATATTGCTGAGGGGAATTGTTGGTTTTCTATTCTCTTCCACAAACTGTTCTTCCACTTTATGGACTTAAAAACCATAAAGTAACCACCACTTTGATTGCTGGACACTGACTTTCCCATGTGAGAGTTCCTAGAATGTGTTGAGTTCTGAGTAAATAACGGTATTCGTCAACCTTTTCTTTGGATTGGAATTTATAAAGTATATTTTATAAATTCAAATACAGTATAATTTAAATTTGAAGAAGGAAATATTAATTACATTTCAAGTGAAAATAGTTTTAGGTTTAATCCAAACATCCATTAATTCTTCCACAATAAAAAATTATTTTTATTCAAACAATTTCTAGTTTTTCACATTGAAAGTTGTAACTGGACTATAACATGTAAAATAATTGCAAAATGGACTAATATTAATAATTATGGATTTAATCTTAATTTATTAGCAGTGCCTAACTTTCTTTACCTTGCCATCTAATTATTGTTTGTCAGGTCTTTAAAAAAGTGTCTTTCTATGCTGTTGTTGTAACTGGCAAAGTTTTCTACAAGTATGATGACATATTATTAAATGATAGGAGTAACCCTATGTAGCATAGAAATGATGAATATAGTTAAAAAAATTGACTGATAGTAGCTAGCATTTACAAAAATTGAAAAAGTAATTAATGAATTAATTAAAATAATAAATTTTGAACACCACATTTAAATTATTCAATAATATCAATTTATTTGTTCAAAGGGAGTTTACTATTAGACACTAATGCATGTGTCCTTATTTTCTTAACATGACAATGGTAAAGATTAACTATTTCATATATTCAAAGTTACATCAACATGGATCCATCTTTTCCTCCCTTAATCAAAGGACACAAATTTAAAGTCAGTAGCTAAATTTAAAAAATTAAAAATAGGTAGATTTTACTATGGTTAGATGATAAAAGTTTAAAAAAAATTAAAAAAGTTTTGGTGATTAATTATGAAATAGAAATCAAATTGGTTAGCATTGATACGGGGTTGAGTTTTGTTAGAAAATAAAGTGAGTGGGTTATGTTGAATTGACTTTGAGCATGCGTGAGAAGGATATCGATGTGGGACCCAACCCGTGGGACCCAACCCGTCTAATTCTGTTGGTTCACTTGAGTGGCATTCTTAAATGTTTCGGAAGTGGGCGTGCAAAGTGTCATGTGAGGTTTTGATTGGTCTTATGAATTTGGTCCTGTCCTCAGCACTTGACACGTGGATGAAACCCACTTAAACCACGTGTACCACCTCAGCTTCTGCTGACACTGCTCTTACGGTTGGATGACTTGGCTTCCAACTTCCAAAATCCCTGTGTTGTCCTCTTTTATGGTATGTTTTTTTTATTTTCTTATAATAAATCACTAGTTAAGAGAAAATAAATTACATTTATTAAATTTATATTATTTTTTTCTATAAAAGAAATATAAATTCCTGTTTAAGTAAATTACATTTATTAATTTTATTCTGCTTTCAAAAAATATTTATAGAAACAATTCTTTACTAATTGTAGTTTATATTAATGCAAAAGATATTATTTATTGAACTTTATTAAAAGTAAAAGGCATGAGTTTTAATTTAGATCATTCATAATAATATATAAATGAGATTCTTCTCTTTAGTGTACATATTTTATAATTTTATGTTATCTTTAATTGTATTTTACTTTTTTTAAATCATAAAAATAAATTATGTCAATGTTAAAAAAAATTGTATAAACATTTCAACAGAAAAGCATATGCTACTTACAATTTTATATAATTACGTACTTATTTTTTTATATAATGACTTTTTTTTCTTAAAAACCCTCTAATTACCTCGTTCTCACTCGAATAAATAATAAGAAAAGGTGTATACAGTAGAGGATTATTAAAAAAACTTTTTAAGTAAGATTCATTGATGTAACTGAAAAAATTATTATATATTAATATATTTAGAAAATAATTTATAAAATAAAATTTTAAAACTAATTTAATGTAAAATATAAATTAAAATTAAATAAAAATTATTACAAATTTTAATATATAAAAATTGATATTTTAAAATAATAATATATAAAGTAAATTATTTTACTTGATATCAAAATTTAAATTAATTAATTTTCTTTATTTATTACTTTAATATTTCTTTTAAGCATTTATTTACAAAATATAATTATTAATAAAAAGACAAAAATTTCAATTACATATAATTGATTATTCACTTCATTTCTCCGCAAATTAAGAAGAAGAGTCATTATATATATTTTATCTCTTGTATTATTTTTTTCAATTTTTATGTTTTTTCATTGTGTATTACATCTATGCCGTTCTCGTAGGAAACAAAGGGCCATAAAAACTGGTTGTTTATCATTGTGCTTTTTCAGCACAACAATTCAGCAATCACAATCTTCACCACCCACAAAAGGCATCACTATTTTCACCACCCTTACCCAATTTTTCTTTTATTTTCCATAACCTATTTCAATTTTTTTCAGCAAGGTCAATTTTGGAATAAATAAACATAGAGTGCAGAAAGAACTCACGAAGGTGCGGGAAGAATGCGTCATTTCAAAGCCAATTAGCCCAGTAGTAACTTTAAGCACACGAAAAGCCCATATGTCCCAATATAAGTATTTCAGCATGGAATAATCAAGAGTTTTCAATAGAATTCTATCAAACAAAACCAATAAAAAATTTGTTACGCATACCAAAATTTTGTCACAGTCTTTTTCCTTCTTTAATCATAAAATTTATAAATTATAAATATTTCGAAATGAGCACCAGCAAGTATTATATGCTTGATGCTTTATTCATTCATTTCTTTCACTCATGTTATATGCTTGATGTTTGATTTCAACTAAAATATATAATCAACCAGTGCATTATTCTTTCATTCAGTGAGAACATTTCCTTTAACCGATAGTTGAAGATTAACTTTTCTTGATGTTTGTGGCTTTAGGAAGTAAGAAATAGACCTTGAAATATGCAATTAACATATGAAACAACTATTATCACGACCAACTTATTAAATTAAGAACTAAGTAGGTTTGATTTTGTTGTAAATCATTTTGCAACTTTAGTAAAAGAGCCTTATTAATTACTTAATCTGATCCTTCTCCTATTCTTTATTAAAACTTATTTTTCAACTAAATGTCTATATCATTAGACCCTCCCAATTAAATTTTGATTAATATCATATTCATTCTTTATTCGCTTAAAATGCATCTAAGGTCAATTAAAAGCTTAGTAAAACACTATCAGACATATATAAACCAAATTTATATAATGGAATTGCAACTTAAAATAAAATTTATAAATCAAATTTTAATTATTAATTATAATAAAAAATATAATATAAAAATAATAATTATTCTAATTTATCAATTAAAAATGTTGATTATTATTTGTTTCTCGTATTATTTTTAAGTTTGACTCTGAGGAATAATTCATGGTATTGTAACTAAAAGTTATTTCTAGAAATCAACCCTGAAAAGACATCTTCAATTATTTTCTTACTGTAAAAAATCGTGAAAGAGAGTAAAAATTCAAGATTCCCGTTATGATTTTTTTTTTAATAACCATCTCTCTCATTTCTAATAATATTTAAAATATGTTATATATATTTATGACCATTTTAAGAAAAATTTTAAAAAATATAATTAATAGAAAAGAATTATTTGGACCCAACTCCATTACAATATCTCTAACTAACAACTCCATCTAAGATTTTCCACTATTCTTTTTAATAGTATTTTACATTTTTCTATGTCAAGTTATATTCCTGGTTTTAAAGAACGCAAACAAGTTTTTTATTCTAACCCTGAAACTTACTAAGAGTATTTCTAATTTTAAGTATTTTCTATTAAGTATTTTATATGAAATTCAAATTAAAATAATATTTTTATTAATAAATTATTGAAATTGTCCTTATAATTTATCCTAATGGAACCCACTTGGCAAATTACATGCAGTAAACACTTTGTCTTCTTACTTTATGTTCTGTTTTTAATATGTTCAATAGTACCAATAGATTCGACCTTTGATCTAAATTTAATGTAGAAATAGTAGTGCTTACACTTGTGTTCTCAATATCAGATACATCAAATTACACTAACAAAAAAAAAATCAATGAATTAGAGATCTTACTCCATTCTATTAATATAAGGCACTTTTTTAATATAATAGCATCGTATGATAAAAATAATTAGTTTAGTTTATTTTGTTGAATTTTGAAAACAATATTATGAATGTACTATATTTATCCTCATTACTAATAATTTTTTATTATTTATTAATAAATTATATATTCGTGATATTTATAGAAAAATGTAATACTTTATAAAAAAAAACTGTAAAATATCTTATGAAAAGTATTTTTTTTTTCTAACCTATACCTTGTTAAGAACTGAAATGAGTAATAAGTTACAAAAATAATTTTGAGAAAGAAAAAACGGGGGTCAAGAGAATAGATCTATTTAAAATTGTTTAATACGATATTAGGCTCTCTTTTTCTTTAAAAAGTAAAAAATAATTAAATATTATATATATGTGTGAACTTTTTATTATTAATAAATAGTTTTTATCAAATGTCATAACTATGTTTTTAGTAAAATATTTTCTTTTTAAAACATGTTAGTCACTACAATCAATATCACAAGTTTGTAATCTCTATATCAGAAATACATGCATGCAAAGAAAAGAATATGCCATTAAAAGTTGATAAAATGTAAAATGTGAGGAGAAAAACTTTGGGGAGACAAACAGTAATGAAAAATGAGTTAAACTATATAAAAAAATAAAGAAATAATATCATTTTTAATTCAAAATCTTAAAATATTGAGTTTGTGAGTTTTCTTTTTTATATATTGTTCAATTTTCTCATTTATATCCAATATAAGACTTAGATTGACACTTAAATACCTAACAACATGTATAGCCTTAGTGTTATTGAATTTCAAATAAGATTATATATAAAACAATTCTCTCACGTATATAAAAGTTAGCAATCATATTTGAGTGACGACATGTATCTTGTCAGAATGCAACGTCGCTTAGCCACAAAACTCGCACTTAAGCTGTTGCATTCTGTGGCTGAAACTCATTGGATTGGAGCTATGTCTTATTTGTTATTGTTTTCCACTCAGAATAAAAAGAAACAACATAGAGTTTCTATTTCTAAACTCTAATAAAGAATATCGAAGGAGTGACACCTCCCAAATCACACTTACGTGTAACCACGTATAAGCACCTATTATATTATATATGTATACTGCTTGGTGAATCGATTCTGAACTAACTTCAAAGTGAAGAATCTGTAGCTGCTGCGTCATAACGTAACGTTTTGGTTACATTCATCTACTATATATATATATATATATATATATATATATATATATATATATATATATATATACTCTGTTTTGACATATATAAGGAATCTAATAATCTAACCTAAGATAAGCTAAGAAATTGAAGCCTCGTCAGAAAGGGATTTGATTGGTGTTGGAAAGATAAGATTCTGTGTTCTTGCAAGGGTTTTAATAATTGTGGATCATCATCTACTACTTACATTTTATTTAACAGATAGATATCATATGCACCTGTATTTTATGCAAAACAACAACAACATGATTGATGTTGTTGTATATAATCTTAGGAAATGGAATTATGAAGTTCCTTTTAATAATGTCTCGTGTTTTGCCTCAATAATCCGTGACTTTTCTTATCATAAGTTCTGATAAATTACGTTTTTTTAATCTGCATTGTTGTTATTGTAAATATGATAGACCTTCAAGACTCAACTGTAACCCAAGGAAAATATATGAACTCAAATATAAACAATGTAACTATTTTTTACCTAATTCATCATATCATCTAAAAAATACCATTTAATTGATATAAATTCTATTTTCAGCGAGTTTTTAAATTTATGACATAAATTTCAAATAAATAAATTTAATTAATGTGTCAAATGATTTTAATTGTAAAAAATATGACTAATTTTGCTTATATAAAGTCTTTCATTTATACTTTCTTTTATAAAGACGGGAGAAATGAATTGGATAAGAAATAAAATGATTGAATGACAATAAACGATAAATAAAAGATATAAAAAAGGTTTCTGATAAAAAAAATAGAGAAAAGGATAAATTTTAGAAAAGGCTAAAGTTGTGATCACGAGTAAATAAAACTTATTTTCATTTTTTTTCTGTGTATGTTTTTTCTATTACATTTTTTATAACATTTTTCTCTTCTTTTTTTCTTTTTATCTCATGCTTTACCCTATCACACTTAGCATTTTAGTATATAGAGAAACACTAAATATTGTTATACGAATGCTATTAATTGTTGTACTGAGTTTATTATTTCATTAGCACACTACATCTGGAAAGAGGAGAGGGACGTCTCACTGTACAACATAAAAGTTCAAGAAAGCATGGCTAAATTTTACATACTTTCAAAGTTACGTTCTTATTAAGTTTTGGTGATGGGGTTAAACGATTTTTTGTTTTAATTGGTTATAAGTTACATACTTAATGTATTGAGATTTATATTATTTTATTCCACGAATTAACAATATCTAAAAAAAAAATAGTGGTCAACATTTATTTTACAGTTGGACAGGCTTTAATTTTTACTAAAAGTTATTTTCTAATGTAAATTTTTATATATTTACTATATAGAGAGTAATTTATATTTAAAGAGTATCAATTATAATTTTTAATTATTTTACTTTTTAAAATGTGTAAAAATGTAAAAAATTAAGTATTATAAGATTATATTTTACTTTCATTTCTTAATTCAATATTCTTTAAAAAATAATATATATTTATTGATAACAAAAAGTATTTTTTTTTTACACGATTGTGTAATAAAAAATGTTATGTAATAATTTTTTTGCGTTATGAAAAATTGTCATAAAAGTTATATCTATGATTTCTTATAATTGAATAATAATATAAATATTATCTGTATTGTTAGTGTATAAAAATTTAACTAATATCATTTTATTAAAAATTAACATCATCATTATTCATACACACACACACACACACACACATATATATATATATATATATATATATATATATATATATATATATATATATATTGGTTTAGATCACAACAGATCCTACATCTAGTCTTAGTTATTCAACCTTAGAATAACCAAAATTCACTATCTTTATATGTTTATTACACACCCTCAACACATGTGAAACATATACAAGATAGGAAAAACTATCAAATTAACTCCTGAATACACTCAAGGAGGATATGTCCTACTCTTGGAACACACCAAGAGGAAACAACAAACAAACGTTGGAAATAAAAAATATAATAATTCAACACTTGAACTAAGAGGAAACAATATGGGATAATCCTAACAACACAATGATGAAAAGAGATTACCAAATGGATTACTAAAACAATCATGAAAGGAAATTTACTACTAATACACAACCTTTAGAACTCTTTAACAAAACCAAGATAAGGTTGAAAGGTTTCTTGAAACTTCTTGAAGGCACTCTTGTAGTAACTCAAAATAGCTAGTTTAATCTATGTAAACATTTCTAACAGTGTTTTATACTTATATTAAATCGAAGTTTCAATTCATAAAAGTTTCAAAAATTTGTGTAAAAACTGATTTAAATACATTTAATTGATTATCTTAAGTCGTGAATTGATTATTCTTAAAAAAGGGTAAATATTAGTGAAAAACGTTGCTAATTTTAATCAATTACTTAACAAATTGATATGTTATTTTACTTTTCATCATTTCTAGATAACTTAAAAACATATTAATAAATTATTAAGCGTGTTAATAATTTAATGTCTGAGACTAGCTAGAAACTCCATTGTTTATTCTCTATTTTGATCCATGGATAAAAATGCCAATTAATTATCTTGTTTTTGAAACATATCAGAAATAGATTTATCGATCTTAATCGATTAAAATAAAATCAAAAACTTTTTCAACATATTTTAACCTTTCAAAACAAATTTTATGGTTTAGGTTAAGATTAGACTATGTACTAAAATGAAATTTTTGTGTGCAAAACTCACAAACACATGTAATGAAAGCTATAACAAGCAATATATTTTTATCATCATCTTCTTCAAATATCATCATCAAAACCAACTTCTCTAAGACTTGATTTTATTCTTCAAGTTTAAGAAATTCAAATTTGAATCTCCCTCCATTTATTCCTTCTTATGACCGACCAACATCCTTATAAATAGGAGCTCCTTCTCCCTATATTTCCCGAATGAGTATTAAATTGATACCCATTTTGTGTCTCAACTTGTTCAAAAACTACCTTAGGATTGTTTCCTACTTCCAAGCATCTCACAAGGCACTTTTGTTGAGAGGTTAGCCTGTAGCTTCTTCAATAGAAGCCTCATTCCACAACTTTTATCCCTTTTCATCTTGGTCCACCTTTAAGCTTATGTGAATGCAAAAACATTACAACAATTGAATCATCATTTTTACTAAATGGTTTTCATGTATTTATCTTTAAATATATATTTTAAAATTGTTTAAATAATTAGTATATTTAAAAATATTTATTTATTACAAAATTTTAATCATACTAAAATATTTATTATTTATTTTGACATATGATGGTTGAGGTTTGATTGCCAACTTAAATAGGATGCCAAAGTCTCTTTATGTTAATTTATATTTTCTAAGAAAAAATATTTATTTATTTTATACAATGTTAAATCTTTATAATACCTTTTCCTTTTATTTTAGAAAATGCTTCTTCTTTAATGTTTTATTTGATATTTAAAAATATATTTTGCTTTGATAAAATAATGTTTAATATCATAAATTAAGTAGTTTATTCTAATTAATTATTGAATTTTTTGTTAACGATTTATTTACTAGGCTTTGTAAGTATTATAATGTATTTTGATAGAATATTTCAAGAGAGTAATTTATTTTTATAAAGAATTTAAAATGTTTCATAAAAAAATTTGTTATTAAGATAATAAATTTTAAAATAAATTAAAATTCTAAAATTTTATTAGAGTATCAGAATTACTTAAAATCTGAAAATTTTAAATTACTATTAAAAAAATAAGAATTTAAAATTTTTGATATTTAAATTCACGTTTTTTTATATTTTCTTCTTAACTCAATTTTAGTTAGAACATCATCAATTTTATTGAGATTAAGACATTATCGATATGATTATTTGAATTATTTTTTTTTCTATATATTATTGATTTTCACTTGATATTAATTATTGTTTCCTCAGTTAGAATTCTTTTAGTAGACGTAAATAAGATTTTCTTTTTCATTGATATCTATTTGATTATTTTTTTTATAATATATCTAGTGATTGTTTTTTTTTTTATCACCGATGCAAATATTATTCTTTAAATCAATATTAATTATTATTTTTTTACCATTGTGTATTAGAAAGAATTTTACGGTCACTGATAAAAAAAAGAAAAAACCCTTTACCATGAACATTGTGTTATAATCTTATATTTATCAACCTAAATAATTGTGGTTAAGATTATTTAAAAATAATCAAATAGACGTAAATAAAAATTATTTATTGCAAATATTAATTAAAAAATTCTTGAAATTTTTTTATTAAAAAGATAAACTGAATTAAGATTGACTAAATTTTTTTAATCTTAATATTTTTGAATTATTAACATTTATTTATTATTTAAGTATTCTTTTTACATTTTATTGTGACTAAAATATCTTATAAAAAATAATTCGATAAATCTAAATCGTGCTATAAAATAAAAGTTAAAAAATAAAATAATTTGAAATTCTAATATATTTAAATTTCTTAAAACTCTTAAAAGTTGTGAAATTTGCATTAGACACATAATAATAATAATAATACCGGAGCCACGAATTAAAATCAGTTTTTTTTTTTTTTTCACATAAAATACTTATTTTGATGCATGTGATTTTTCCACCACTTTTATCTCTACTTGCACTCTCACACCCAAATAACGTGACATGAACGTATATAAATACGAGCGCACTTTTTGGGTCTTCTCACTCTTTTCTCAGTTCAAAGCGAAACGCAGTGCTCGACAATGGTGGCGACGCTTCTAAAATCCTAAAACCCTAACCCTAATAAAAACTAAAAAAATTGCGAATCTTTACGAGATTTCGATTGATCGATCTTTGCGACGCCATGGACGTGGACCACGATCAACCATCCGCCGCGACGGCGAAGGCCCAGGCGCTGCAGACCCTAGCAGCGGGTCCTCTCTCCTCATCGGTGGCAAGGCTCGCTGCGTCCTCGCGCTGCCTCCCTTCGGACAAGGACTTCCACTTCTACCGCAACTTCGAGGAGTTTAAGGTCCCCGTCGAGGAAATCGCGAGGGAGTCACGGTCGATGCTGGAGGCCATCGGCGCCGCGGAACACGTTGCGTTCCCTGCCGACGTCGATGATGCCTATGACTGGCTTGTGAACGTGAACGATGACGTTCTGGAACGGTTTGATTCATCCATGGATGAGTTCCGGAGGGTTCGGGAGGAGGAGGAGAAGACTGGGCATCCGGCAAAGCACCCGATGGAGGAGGATGGGTTTCAGCTGGTTTCTGGGAGGAAGAAGAAAGGGGGAAGAGGGAATGTGACTCCAGGGATGGGTTCTGAGGCGAGTCCGGTGACACCTGGAGTTACGGTGGCGACTAAGGATAAGAAGACAATGGGGCCCAAACCTAAGGTTCCGTTTCATATTCCGACTATAAGGAGACCGCAGGATGAGTATAGTATTGTGGTTAATAATGCAAACATGCCTTTTGAGCATGTGTGGTTGCAGAGTAGCGAAGATGGGTCGAGGTTCATTCATCCACTGGTTAGTTATTTAGTATTTTTGTTTATGCTTTGCTTACATTGTTTGTATGGGTATGTTTAGATTAACTTTCGCTATGAATACTTAAGAGCAGAGGATCAGAAGGAACCATGATATTAAATTCTGTAAGTTAAAGTTTTTAGAAGATCACTTGGACTTTGTATGATGGATGAATTTTTTTAACAATTTAGCGGTGGGTTATTAGAATGAGCAAAATCTTTTGTTGTTTTTGTTATTTTTCCTTATGTTTTGAGTTTTTTTTAACAAACTTTTATGAAGGGAATTTTTTCAATTGTATCTAATTGTAGTCTTTTGTAAAATATGATTGTATGGCTGCCACTCATATGTTTGGTTATGTTGAGAAAGCTAGTTTTGGCAGGCGTGTAGGTTTTTTTGTTTTTTTTGTTTTTCTCTTTCCATTTAGGTTATGTGTGAGTTGGGTTGGAGTGTATATCAAGCTCATTTGGCATGTAAAAACTTGTTTAAAGTTGTTCTGTGGTCCTGTTGATATTAAGGTTATCTCAGTGATATATGTTGTTAATTTAATGTAATATTTGGTTCTGAACCCCTTGAAACAACAAGATTGAATCATAATGTTAGAAAAATATTACACCTCCATTTTCTTTATAAGGAGATCTCTAAAACCTGCGAGAAGAAATTTGGTTCTTCTGCTGTTGTTAAGAAACAAGATTTGGTCCTGTTGGGGGGAGAGACATAATTTTTATTAAGCAATTACCTGCAATGACTGGTTGTAGGACCACAATTCATATATTCTGTTAGATCTTTCTCTCTCGGACCTGACCATATGTTTGCTAATTACAATGGAGAAGATGCAAATCCCATTTGAGAATGTCGTTAGTTAAACTCAATTGTGTCCCCTTCTGTGAACTGTAATGTGTAGTTGCGGCGTCTCTTGAGTCAAGAAGTGATAATAATGCCAGTTTCATTGGGTTGTTACATAGTGTTCTCAAGATCAATCATGCTGGCTATTTATATGTTGGTATGGTGTACTTTAAAGCAATAGCTTGTGTTGAATGATATTTTCTGTGTCATGTTCATACCCTTTCACTTTTCAAATATTTGCATGAACCAGCGATATAGGTTCAATAAGCCTTGTTGAAAGTCTTTTGATAATGAAGGAATACATCCTTTGAAAGGTGTAAATTCTTTCTTGGTATTGAAATCTTATTGAAAACAACTTTTGGTTGTCTGACTGCATTCTACGTTTAGATCATGCTTTTCTAGCGTTTATATCTCCGTACAATAGCTATTGGTAGCTGTATTTTGTTTTGCATTAGTAATCTCTAACCTTGTTTTGCATTAATTTTTCTTAATTTTTTATTTATATTAGATTTTTTTTGTCATATATCTTTTTCATGTTAATTTATTATTCCAGGAAAAGCTCGCTGTTTTGGATTTTGTTGATAGAAATCCTGGGGATGTTGTGCCAGTGAAGCCTCCCTCAATAGATAACACTCCATTCAAGCTTGTGGAGGAAGTCAAAGATTTAAAGGAGTTGGCTGCTAGGCTGCGTTCAGTTAATGAATTTTCGGTAAAAATGATTACTATTCATAAAGTTTTACTTAGAAATTTCCTCATGAACAGTTACATAATTTGATTATTGTATCTGAAAGGTGTAATTGCAATGACACATTAAGGAGCACAATTGGATGGGCCATTGAGTTCTAGCCATTCAATCTTACTAATATGTCACACATTAAATTTCATTGTATTATATTAATGGGCCTTCATCGTATATTTCGAACTTAAACTTTTAGATTTGGTCATTGACAAAGGTAAACTATCACTATTCCATTTTTTCTGGTTTTACACTTGACCAGAGACTTATTCAGGTTTGTGTTTTGATTTTTGTTTCTATTGTGACAATAATCATTATTTATTAGGTGGTTTTTGTACTGTGTAGATAGTCTTTGGTATATTAGTATTATTGTTTTTCTACTTTATAGGATATAGTTCTTTATCATTTTGATGCTGTGCACCTTCTAGGTGGGGTTGCCTAGTTGATTTCAATTGCTGGAAGTTAGGATCCGAATAGGGTAATTTTTGCAGAAAATGGGGCTGTAGGTTGGATGAATTTTGACCATGGCTTTAGGGTGATTTTTGCTCTGAAAAATAAATAGAATTAGGATAGAGATGAGTTTGGTTTTGGTTTTGGATTTTGAAGGTGGTTTTGTTTCAGTTTTCAAAATTGGATGTTTTTAGGATAAAATGGATTAAAGCAAGAAGAAATGATTTGGGTAGATAAACCTTAAGGCGCCACAGGTGCCAAAATCTATTATTAGCCTTCTTTTTTCTCAATCCAAAATAAATACAAGTGGGGGTGGGGTGGCAGCCGCATGTTTAGTTCCCCTTGGATAGTCCTAAAGGCTTCGCAGAAGTCCACTAAAAGCTTATAATTGCTCCACTAAACACTTCATTAAACCCTCACATATGGATTTTTAATTATGCTACTCCCTGCCTAAATTTCCACTTAGAGAACATGAAAAGACCTTGAGGTGTTTATTGCAAATTTTGTTCAGATCATAAGAGTACCACATGCAGCCCACTTACAAATAAAACGCTCAAAAATCCAAAAACAAAATTCAAGGAAAAATAATGCCAAAAGTTAGCGGCCCATTATTACAAATTTTAAGCAATGTAAAATATAAAGTGATTTTAAATTTCTTCTTGTCTTTAAGGCTCTTGAATCTTCAATTAGGCTTTAGACAATTCCTTAATTTTGGCTCCTAAGACCTTTAAGTTAGAAGCATCTTCAAGCAGGGATGTCACCTTATGTTACAGGGCTTCCTAGCTTTCCTAGTTCTTAACCTAGTCACGGGCTTCCAATTTCTTAAAGTGCTTTGTCCTTGATTGTGTCCTCATCATTGGATGTACTTATTATTTTCGTTGCATTTGATTGTTGGAATAATATTTCTCCTTTCCCTTAGTCGCTATTATTTCCATTCATTGCATTCTTTTGGCTTATTTTTTGTAATGACTTGAAGTTGAAATATATAGGTTGATTTGGAACATAATCAATATCGGTCTTTTCAAGGTTTGACTTGCCTTATGCAAATCTCAACAAGGACTGAAGATTTTGTTGTTGACACATTGAAACTTCGCATTCATATAGGACCCTATCTTAGGGATATTTTCAAGGACCCTTCCAAGAAAAAGGTTAGTTGCACATGATCGGATTTTCTCTTAAATGAACATTTTTGTCTGATTATTTTGACATTATTTACTGTTAATTAGGTCATGCATGGTGCGGATCGTGATGTTGTGTGGCTTCAACGAGATTTTGGAATTTACATTTGTAATTTGTTTGACACTCACCAGGTTTGTTTAAATGCTCTAACCATTCACTGAAACTATTTCCCTTATAACTATGAGACACTAGACTGCAATATCACTGATATTTGGTTTGTAATAGTTATCATGTGAGAGATTTTGATTTTGTAACTAGGTGTTTGTGTATTTATAATATTTTAGCTAACGAATATTTAGCCCAAGACTAATCTATTTTGATTGCATTGCTTAGGCTTCAAAGTTGTTAAACTTGGAGAGAAATAGTTTGGAGTATATTTTGCTCCATTTTTGTGAAGTTACTGCAAACAAAGAGTATGTTGTCCTTGGTTTTATGCTTTAATTTTGAATCAACCCATTGAGCCCAGATGCTTTACTGTTGCTTATGGGCTTGAGTTTTCCAACTTTTTCCTTGCATAATTTCTGAAAGGTTTACATTAACAACTCCTTGCAGTTACCAGAATGCAGATTGGAGACTACGTCCACTTCCTGATGAGATGCTAAGGTATATATTTTTAAATTGTTACGTTTAAATCTTCCTTGATTCTTCATTTGTTTTCCCCATCTTGAATGATATTCTACATTGTTGGATTTTAAATTTGCTTGGTTTCCTAAAGGGTATTGGAGGGAAGTAATGAGTAACCTGGTTGTGTTTTGTTCAGCATACTAGGAATCTGTAGTATGTGATGATTCTTTGTTAGTTGTTTGCCATTACCCTTGTATTGGGGTGGGGTTTACTTGCAACTTGATATTGGTTAACAAATGTTGTGTTTAGTTCCTCCCTCCCCCTATCACAAAAGGAAAATAGTTTACTCTTTTATCTTGGTTTCAGCTTGGTTTCAGCTTGATGATTACTGGTATAATGTCATGAACGATCTAATTTTTACAACCTATTTACTGTTTTCTGATGACAGATATGCCAGAGAAGATACACACTATCTGTTATATATATATGATTTAATGAGGATTAAGTTATTTGCCTTGTCTAAGGAGTCTGAAAGTTCTGAGTCTTCAGACACTCCTCTGGTGGAGGTAACTATCTTCTAAACTTAAGAAATCTCTCTCCGTGGATGAATTTGAGTTGGTTGAATATCTTGCGTGCTTTATTGAGTGTAGAAATTTGTTGTGGTTGAAATTTGTTAATGATACTTCTGTTACCGTGAACAAGTTTACAAGGTTTAATAATCTATGATTGCTTCTAGTTGTGCGTTAAACCTTACGAATTTAGCATAGTAGGTGACATTACTGTTTATCAGTTCTTCCTACTTTTTTCTATGCGAATTTCGTTGTTATATGCATGTTCGAGAAAGGTTTTCTCACAAAAATAATAATTTTTTTTTTCTGTTCCAAACATATCTTAGAAAGCTGACATGAAATATTCTATTTTTACATCCCAAAATAAGCTAGTTCATACAACCATAAAGTTTTAGTTTTAGTTGCTTCTATCTATTGTATTTCATTGTTGCATACCTGATATCAAACTAACTAGATAAGCATGTGAACTATCAAATAATCATTACCCGAGACCGTAGGGTTCTCTTTTATATTCACAGACTTACATTTATTTGAACTTTTACACAGTTTACAATACTGGTTTGATTAGACCTGTTTGACCTTTCCTTTCTATGCATAAAGGATTTTGGGCAATATTTTAATTATAAATGTTAATGAAATTGGGATAGATTGTGGCTGATTGGTTGACTCATTGAGTTTTAATTTTGGGTTTCTACTGGAATTACTCAAAAATCAACAGGTCTACAAGCGAAGTTATGATGTCTGTATGCAGCTGTATGAGAAAGAACTTTTGACAGAGAACTCCTATCTTCATATATATGGGTTCGTTACTTTCATAAAGGCTGTTTCATGTAGTTTGTGTTGTGTAGAAGTAGCAATTGTTCACCAATATCTTTTTGTATATCTTGATTACATCAATGACTCTTTTACATAAAGGGAGTGTTTATTAAGTTCTGTATTGCATGCCAAGAAATGTAAAGTAAAGCGTAGTTACTGTTTCCTGATAGGTTGCAAGGAGCTGGTTTCAATGCTCAACAGCTTGCCATTGTTTCTGTGAGTTACTATTTTAAAATTATTTGTAGCATCAATTTTGAGCATGAAAAATATTCTCTGTAGTTCCACTGAGAAATCTTTTAATTAATTACTGGTATCCCATTTTTAAGTATTGTGGTAAATTCGGTCGTCTTAATCTAGAAGCCGGGATTTTTCATGAATATCAATTTAACACAAATTAGGTGAACTTATTCCCTGGATTTTATATATCATTCTCTTAATTAATTTTCTTTATCTTATAAAATATGGCTTGCTCCTCTAGCATCTCTCTCATCACCAATTTCGTTGTGGTCATCAAAATATCAAAATTTAGCTATTGATATACCATTTCTTACCACCATAAATGTCTTTGCCTCCTTTGTTTCAATTATTTAAATAATTTCAGTGCAGTTACTCTGTTATCATCTCAATCTTCACTAGGCACCCTTGGAATAGTTATGGTGTTGTTTCATGTTGGTTTCTATCATGAAACAGTTTTGGTTGGACACCAAGAAATAATACTAATATCCTTCCAAGAATGATTCTTGTATCTATGTTCAAGTTTTTTTTACATTTTTCTGGAACAATCCAAAATAGTTTCCAGTGCTGAAAGGGCCTGATACAATGTCAAAGAATTTGTGATATTAGAATGTCCTACTTCTAAAACTAGTAGAATGAAGAATGTTACATATTGCATGTTTTGCATTCGTTTTGGATTTCATTGCTCTATATTTAGCATCCATTGAAGGTTTTATACTCTGTTTTCCTGACTTGCAGGGATTGTGTGAATGGAGGGACATTGTTGCCCGTGCAGAGGATGAGAGTACGGGATATGTATTGCCAAATAAGTCTGTTCTTGAAATCGGTATGAAACGTGCAAGTTCTGGGTATCTTAATGTTAACAATTTGGCTTGACGTTCATAGTTTAATTTGTATTTACCTTTTTAAAAGCTAAGCAGATTCCTCTTACTACAAGCAAACTGAGGCGATTAGTGAAGTCAAAACACCCTTATGTTGAACACAATCTTGATACTGTTGTCAGTATCATCAGACATTCTATTCAGAATGCTGCTGCATTTGAGGAAGCTTCTCAACTGTTGAAAGAAGCACAAGCTGCCACTGTAAGTAACATATTTACGAAGATGCATTATATATATGTGTAATATATATATATATATATATATATATATATATATATATATATTCTCCATTCCTAGCTTGGATATGATTCTTTCGAAGTTAATGCAATTCAGCTCTTTGGTGAGTTTGTCTACAAGTTGATATGTTTAATTCTATCATGCGGTTTGTGGGCTATACTAATTGCAGATTTGTTATCACACTTAAAGAAATGAAATAGGGGAAAATACTTTGTATTCAACTTACACTGTCTTACCTTTTATTGATGTATGTATGGTTACAAGTAGAGACAAAACCTTAACCCTAAAGTTGGGTGCAATCAAAGAAAATAACAATAAAAATAATATAACACTCCCTCTCAAGTTGGAGCATATAGATCATATGCATGAAGCTTGGAAAATAAACTCAATCCTAGGTCCTCTTAGAGATTTAGTTAGAATGTCTACGAGTTGTTCATTAAAACTGACAAACTCATTAATAAGATCCTTTGACAACAACTTCTCTTTAACAAAATGACAATCAATCTCTAAATATTAAGTTCTCTCATGAAACATCGAACTGGAAGCAATATGAAGAGCTGCCTGATTGTCACAATATAATTTCATGTGTTCATTTCTATAAAATCCACACAAGTTCACTTGTAGCTAGCCATAAGTCTATATTCAGCTTCCACACTAGATCGGACAACAACACCTTGTTTCTTACTTATCCACGATATAAGGTTCCCTCCAAGGAATCCACAATGTCCTGTGGTAGATCTCTTACCAATGGGACAACTAGCCCAATCTGCATCACAATACCCTAAGACTTGACTATCTCCCTTGTTCTCATACAACAATCCTTGTCTTGGGTTCCCTTTTAAATATTTGAGAATGTGAATCACAACATTCCAATGATCAATGTGAGGTTTCTGCATAAATTGACTCACAACTCCCACGATCAGGTCTTGTTATAGTGAGATAAATGAGTTTTCCAACCAACCTTCTATATCTCTCATGATTTGAGAAAAGTTCACCTTAGCCTCTAAGTTGAGTCCATAGGACTATCAATGACCTTGCAATTTGTTAGGCCTGTCTCCAAAATATCAAGAGCATATTTCTTTTGATAAATGACGACACCTTCTTTTTGATTGTGCCTCTTCAATACCAAGAAAATATTTTAGATAACCTAGATCCTTGGTCTGAAAGCGGTTGAATAAATGCTTTTTTAATTGAGAAATTCTAGTGATATCATTTTTTTGTAATTACAATAACATAAACATTAGATAAACACACTTGTAGCAGAGTTATTACAATAAACACTGAATGATCTGCCTCGCTCTGTTTCAATCTAAAAGTCTGTACAACTTGACTTAGTTTACCAAATCAAACTCAGGGTGATTGCTTCAAGCCATAGGGTGGACAATGTAATTTACAAACCAAACTAGACTCTCCTTGAGCAACAAACCCAGGAGATTGCTCAATGTAAATGTCCTCTTCCAAATCACTTTGAAGAAAGGCATTTTTAATGTCAAGCTGGGTAAAGAGGCCATTGGCGAATGGTAGCCATAACAACAAAGTGATGAACAATACTGATCTTGGCCACAAAAGAAAAAGTATCACAGTAGTCAAGGCCATAAACTTGAATGTATCCCTTAGCTACTAGACGAGATTTGAGACTATCTACTTCACCAGTGGGGCAATCTTAACTTGTAGGCTTCTTATCACGAGGAAGAGGAACAAACTCTCAAATACCATTGTGTTTAAGAGCATGCATTTCATCAATCATGGCTTGTCTCCATCCAAGGTGACCGAGTAACTTCTAAACATTGTTAGGAACAATAATGGTAGACAAGGAGAAAATAAAAGAGGAATATCGAGAGAAATGATGATAACTAAAAAATTTTAAACATAATATGGATTACTAATAGATCAAATATCTTTTCTAAGAGCAATAGGCAAGTGTGCTCAGAGTCAGGAGGGGGCAAGGAGGATGAAGGATCCGTGGTATGAGAATCTGGTGGTGGAGGATTTAAGTCATGAGGATCTTCAGGCAAGGATGTAGGAATTATCGTTGATATGTGAGAAGAGGTGGTGGATCAATGTCATCTGCACCTTGAGTTTGGGTATGAGAGGAAGTAGGAATAATCAATGGATCATATGATGAATAATGTTCCATAGGGGACAAGAAAAAGGTTATCCTTAAAGAAGGTAACGTCAGCAGACATATAATACCTTTCGGTTGAGGGAGAACAGCATTTATACCCTTTTCGAAGACGAGAATATCCCAAAAGGACACATTTAATAGCCCTTACAGAAAGCTTGTCTAGACCTGGAGAGACATTATGAACAAAACAAGTACACCCAAACACGCATTGAGAGCCATGATATATAGGGTCATTTGGAAAAATTATTGTGTGGCACTTTATTTTCAAGAGATAAACAAGGGATCCTATTGATTAGGAAACAAGCAGTGAGGACTGCATCGTCCCAATGACGAACAAGAACATTAGTACTAAACGTTAGAGTGTGCTATTCCAGTAAGATATCTATTCTTTCTCTCTACTATACCATTTTGTTGTGGAGTGTGAGGACATGTTGACTGATGTAAAATTTCTTGGGAAGATGAGATTGAATAAAATGCAACAGAAAAAATATTCCTTAGAATTGCCACTTAGAATTTCAATTATCTTCCCAAATTGGTTCTTAATTTCATTGAAGAAAGGCATAAATATGGATAAAAGTTTAGATTTGTGTTTCATTAAATAAACCCAAGTCCATTGAGAGAATTCATCAACGAAGATTACAAAATAATTAAAACCAAAAGTGACACGACTTGGTTCCCAAATATTAGAATGAATATTAGGAAAAGGAGAATTACATTGTGTTTTAGACATTTAGGGAAAGAACATCTAACATGCTTTCTTAATTGACAAGGTTCACAATCTAAAGCATAATGAAATATTTTAATGAATTAATGCTTGTTCAACCAGCAAAATGTGTTGTATTTTAATATTCAGTCTTAATTTCTATTTTTTGTTGATTAAATTGTATGATTGCTGAACAGGCATCAGATGTAGTACCAGTTACTGATGGAACTGAAGACCCCCAATCCCATAAACAAGATTCTAAGGTTGGAAATGCAACCAAGGTGTTGAAATTAGAAATAGCTGCTATAGTAATATTATTATCCTTGAGAAGTCACGATTTATTCTTTTGACTCCAAATAGGAATCTTCTCTGCATCAAGACACAAATGTACAAATAAAAATTAAGTCCAGTAGTCTTACATCTGAGCCACCAAGGGTCAGTCTCACAGTTTCAGAGCAGGATAAGGATGCAAATGTTGGTGCACTTTCTATGGCAAAGGTTGAAAAATTTGTCCTTCAGTATTAGTTCAATGTTTTATCCACCTATTGATGAACATTGATCTGAAATATATCTGGTAATTTGTTGATAGGGAAATGGAACAACTGTTCAGGTGCTAAAAAAGCCTCCTGGTGCTTTTGGGGCACTTCTGGGGAATTCAGCTTCAAAGAAAAAGCATGGTCCTGATAAGGTATGCTTTTGTCAAACCCAATGAATGTCATATTACATGTGATGCAAACATGTAGCTCCATGTCTGTTAACTACTATTTTGATACCACATTTTTTCTTTCTTCTTAGGGCAAGGAAGATATCAAGTTAGAGCAGATTAGATCTTCCGTTAGTCTTCCTTTCCATACATTTTTGGGTAGCAGCGAGAAGTCAGAACCTACAGTAGAAACTCCTAGTGTAGCGTCTGAAATGTTAGAGCCACCGAAACCTGTTTCTGATATAGTTTCTGCCTCACCTCTAGATAATATTATAATGTTAGAATCTGATACGGGTGCAGAGGGTATGGAGCTGAATAAGCTAGAAAACTACAATGTGCACATGGAGAAAAATTCTGGTGTGTTCACTTCGGGAAAAGAGGACAAAGATGAACCAGTGTCTCTCTCGGAATTATCATCAAATTTTCAAAAATGCTTTCATTCAAATGATCAAAATAATAAAACCAGACAGCACAAGAAAACTGAACAGTCCAGTGGCGTGGTGCAGCTGAAGGCATTTGATTATGAAGCTGCAAGGAAGCATGTCAAGTATGGAGAACATACAAAGCATGCATCTTCCCAGGATTGTGATGTTGAGGTAGAGGACTCAGATAGCAAGCAACGTTCGACAATTGGACAGGAACAAGCTAGTGATTCGACTAAACAATTGCAGCAAGGTAAAAGACGTCAGGCTTTTCCTGCTTCTGGGAATCGTAGTGCAACATTTCGCTGAGAAATGAAAATGGTACAAAAATGAGAAAGCAAGATGTTCAATATAGCGTAGTGTTGCATCTAAGATTGGCAACTTATGAATAGTTTACATCTTTCTATTGTAATTTTTACATGTTGGTCATTAGCAGCAACATTTATTTCCCTTGTGTAGCTGATAATTAGTATTAAAGGTGAAAAGTATGTATGGGAGACAAGAAAATCTGGTAGTCATTGTAAATGTTGGAAAACCCTAAATTTAAGGCAACTTGTATTTTTCATTGTGTAATTCTCAGTTACATTTCAATCTAGGAAGTTAAATTTGGTCAACATGAATTGATTTTACCATATTACTGTTGTTTATAGTATCAATATGCATAAATAATGGTTTTTTTTTGGCAACAGTGAATTAAATATTTATGCAGATTGCGTAATTAATGTAATACTAGGATATGTATACCGAAGGAATGACTAGCATATATTTTTGTTCAGATACCAGACAATGTAGCCCTCAGAACATGAGAGAAGAAATGACTGCCATATATTTTTGATGAGATACGATACGAGATAATCTAATCTTCATGTAACTTGTTAAGAGACTTTTGATGGTAATAAACATCGAATGAGCTAGCAATACATGTTAGTTATTGTTTCATGAAATTTTCTAATGTGTTTTATGTAAGTTGTAACTTGTAAGAGTGTCAAGAACTATGAATATTTTCTGAAGATAAAACAAAATAAACTGAGATATAACCAAAGCGGTAATCTAAATATTTTTTAGAAATAAAATGAATCACGTTTGGTAATATTAGATACACATTAGTGTTTTATGAAAGTTATATTGTAGCATATTTTATACTAGAATATTAAGGAAACAAAAAATGTGATGATTTACATATATTTTTGTCATATTTCTATTATTTGTTTTTCAAATATTTTCTTATGAAGTTTATGATAGAATTTCAGATTATCAAAACATCTAGGTAATGATTGATCAATGAATTTGAAAAAGATGATTCAAGATCTTATCATAGCAATGAAGTAATCATCGTAATTCAAGGATTGTACAGAGGATTGAAGATTGCACAGAGAATTCAAGTTGAAGTTGGTTTTTCAGTATTTTTAATTTGATGTTTTCTTGGGTGAGTTAAAACCTCTTGTATTTTTTACAAGGTGAAGTAACCATGTGACATTAAACTCCTCTTTCTTTAATTTTATTTTTGTCTTGTTTTTAAGTCTTAGTTTCATTTCTGAAATTTAATTAGTGGTGTATGTAATCAATGTAATTAAGAGTAGTTTATGCTCTTATTGTAATTATTCATTTAATTAATAAAATATTTTAAGAAGTTGTTGTAATTATTCATTTAATTAATAAAATATTTTAAAAAGCTGTCTTAATGTAATTTGTATATTTGGATGAATTAATATAAAATTGTTTTTTTTTTATTATTTTGGTTTGCTTATTCGCTAGATGATTTAGTCATTGTTTGTAAGAAGAGTCTAATGTGTTTTTACATGTTTTATTCAACATTCCTTTTAATTCAAAGCTAATCTTATTCAAAGCTAATCTTAAAAATTAGTTCCTAATAAAATAAGAGGCATGATAATATAACAAAACTTATAAACAACAATGGATAAGTTGTTAACTATCCAATCTTTGTTTAAAAGTGAGTTGCTATGACTATTAGAAGTTGAAGATGCAAGCTTACTTTGAGTCTACTTGGACTTATTGGACGTTGTTGAAAATGAATTTTTTTTTTTCATGTAACATTAGTGACAATCTTGATCCACAACATCTTTGGAATGAATATAAAAGATATTAATATTAATCGGAAGCTGGTTGGTCGTCTAGAAAGAATAATTGGTTAAGATACATCCTTTAGGTTGTTTTAAACAAATGTGAGATACTTTAGCTATGTGTTAGTTTAACAACTCTATGATTGTGATTATTTGCTCAATCCAACAAAGCACAAAACATGAATAAGCCACATTTGATAAATGTTATATATAAAAGCAAATTATGTAAAAGATGCAAGTGCTTTGTTTGACATACGATAAAACATTAAGTAGAATTTCTACTACATATGATAAGCATTGATGATGATAAAACAATAAATGCAAATAGAGTATAAACTAATGTAAACAAAAAGAATATTCTTAAAGCTTAATTTTTTGTTGTAGGAAATGTTTTTACCACCTATTGCCAAGAAGATTCGTGTCAAATAGAATTTTAATTCAAAGATCTCATGTAATCAAGCTAAAGCTACTTTAGCACAAACACTTTTCAACTTTGGTCCAATTGTCTATTGATAATAGTGTTTGCTTTTACCATGATATGGAGTAAAAATCTTTGCAACCTAGGAAGATAATTACTACCAACTATTAAGGATATTGTGTGAAGAAGATAGAACAAATAATGCTGTCTAAAGTGTTTCTATTGCTTCTAAACGATCAAGGTCGACAAACGATATAAGAAGATATTAAAAATGAGTTCAAGTATTCTTAACATCTGGAAAAGAGATTGTAACAACTACTTTTGTCAAGTGCCTATTTAAAGACATATTTTGAAAAAGAAAACATATAACAGATAATCCATTATTTGCTAGGGTTGAAACTTAACCAAATTTTATTTGCACCCCAAAGCTTTTTAAGAATACAATTTGCGTTTAACTTTTAGCAGACTAATAGAGAGTGTTTAACCTTGTAAACATCGAAAGGTGCAGTCCTTCTCTAGTGAGCGAAACCTGGGGTCCACAAAGACATTTTTCTTTGCCTTAAATCGATAATGACTTATTTTTGTAAAAAATACTTGTGTTAAGCCAGGAGTGGCTACACTCTGAAATAGTACTTGTATACAGCTAGCCAAAAGTGGCTATGAGCTGAAATAATATTTTTTGTACTTTGCAGTAGTAGTTTGTCTAGTGGAACTTGATTAGTTGGTCAAGAACCGGACGTAATTTGAACTATCATATGAACTAGTATACAAATATTGTATAATCTTTCCTTCCTCCATCTATTACATTATATGTTATTTTTTTTTTGTATTACTAAAGAAGGAGAGCATTTGTGAAAAAGAATTTCAAAATTTTTTTAACAAAGTGTTTGTCGTACAAACTATCGTCTGATTATCTAATATGAAACGATACCTTGTGAAAAGTTTTAAAAAATATTTTGAAACACAATTAAGGCCTTCTTTCTTGTGTTTCTTATATTCTTCTACACCATGTCTTACGAAGGATCCAAAGAAGTCAATTACAGTAAGTTGACTTTGCTAAAGTGCCAATACAAGATGTTCATCATGAAGGAAAATGAAACCATTCAATCTATGAGTTGTAGGATTCAGGTCACCATAAATGAGTTGAGATCTCTTGAAGAAAATGTAGCATGTGATATACAAAGTCCTAAGCACTTTCCCCCCCTAATGGTGAGCTTAAGAAATAAGCTTATGTGTTTCGAAACATTTGTGTTTGGAAAAGCTTGTAAAAATCCAAACTATACATGAACAAGTATTGTTGTGTGATGCATAAAGGAGGGGAGGATAAAAGGAAAGTCTATTGCTCCTCAAAAGTCTAAAAAGGTCATGTAAAAGCTTATAAAGTGTTAGATAATAAGACAGGTCAAACTCAAACGATGAGGAGTCATTCTTTTTATTAAGCAAGTTTAAGAGAATGTTGAAGAATCATTGGAGATATGAAAAAAAAAAAGAAGTTTAAACTTAGAGTAAGTATAAAGACAATAAAGAAAAAGTGATTTACTATGATTGCAAAAAGTTAGGACATTTTAGATCATAGTAGCTTAAACAAATGAACAAGGAAAAGGATAAATAAGAAAATCATATTCTACAAAAGTAAAAGTTTTATGTTCACTTAGAAAGATCTGGACTTGTCAGATGTAGATTCTGAAAAAGAAAAAGCTCACATAGCTTCATGGCGGATATATCATAGAGCATAGTGTCTAAGTTAACTAATATTCATTGTGTCATTCAAACATATTATGAGGTCATTTCCAACACTTTTAAAATTATACAAGCATTTACACAAATGAAAAAAGAATTTTCAAAACACTTTAGAAGAGAGCTTGAGAAAACTAATAAAAATCTTGAACTATCTAATGATATTTTAAATGAAAATTTTGAGTTTATTTATACTTTTGCAAAATGAAAGAGTTGAAAAAGTACCCGAAGGAGTTCAAGATAGGAAGACCATATACAATATATTTTCTAAAATTGTTTCATTATGAAAGGTCCTATTGATTGATGACCATCCAATCACCATATCTTTAGCCAAGAGGAAATGAGAAGATAAGACCTTATGAAAGAAGGGTCTACATTGACGAATAGAAATAATAGGATTTTCTTCATTCTTCTTTGTCTTGTAAAAATGTATAGGAATACATTTGTAAAGAAAAAAATAATTAAAAGTAGAAATAGGAATATGTTTTTAATGTCTAAAGTTACACGCCTGCCTTCAATCTTCCTAATTAGGGAAGTCAAAAACGAGTACAACTTAGCACTACATGACTATGCATTAATCTTACAAACAAAAACACTTATAAAGACTTGGAAGAAGAAAGTTTTGCTTGATGTGGGACATATACACCTTAGAGCATCAATTTTCTTCAAAAAGTGCAGCTTCATTTTTGTCTTGGAAAATTAGTCCTATATCCCATGAGTCACAAAGTGCTAGTAGGCTCTAAAATCTATATAGAGTCCCTTGTCTCTTGTAATTTTCACCTTGATTGAACTTGAATTGAATGATTGATTTACTATCTTCTTATTCTTAAGGTCTTTAAATTAGAGTAATCTTCACTTTTCCCTCCTTCAAGCAACCTTCCATGAGGAGAGGAATTTGAGTTTCATAAAACACTTAAAAGTTTTATCAAATTTCTAAATCTTGTGTTAGGCGGTTCAACATGCTTTCATCACAAATCTATCATAGGTGTAGCTCTTAATCTTCTCATAAGAAAAGGAACCATAGAGGCTTACTAACTAGAAATAACCTATTATGTGTACTTAAGAAGAAACTAATTCATCTAAGAAATTCTCAATGACAAAAAGAAGACCCTAATCTTGGTACCTGAATAGTGGAAACTTGCATCATATGACGGGAAAATGTCTATGTTATAATAGTCATGGAGAAAACACGAAGGCAAGGTAATAGTTAGAGGTAACAAACACAACAAGATAATTGGAGTTGATTGGATATGTATGTTAGCCTATTTTGCAATGATGACAAGTGCACCAGTTGTAAACGTAACAAATAATAAATATATCATTCTATCCCAAAGAATTTATGCAATTCTATCCCAAAGAATTTATGCAGTACAACAATTTATATGATTATAATAAATTTAGACCCAAGAAATAATCCATAATTCAAATGTTGTGTAGAAAAATAAAATTAAAACAAATAAATATTTTTAACGATTTTGTATCAACACGTAGAACATAGAAAAAGAGTAAAAGATGAATAGAATGAAATTGACAGGGTTAGATTTCACCGAACATCACTCTCGTGTATGAAAACAAATCTCTTCTTTTCTATCAATAATCAATGTCAACCCACAAAATTACTTAAACTTGATTCCTTAATAGATGAGCCTAGGGATTATGTATTAACTGTCAACTCCTTGATTAATTATATAGATGAATCTTCCTTTTAGATAAGGATCTTATGATAACAAATGAATCACGAGCTTTCATTTGGTAAATTAATTCAGTTCTAAATTCAAAAAATATTTTTATTACTCTTAAGAATCAATGATCGAGTTATGGATTCACACAACAAGCATAACCATAGAATTAATATAGTGATGTATTAAAAGAAAATATGATAAGATATAAAATAAACCCAAATCCCATTATATGAGAGTTCCATCTAATTACATCTAACCTCAACAATAATGGGTTTAGCTTCTCACAATCATGAGAACACCAAACAATCTACAATTAACAATATGAATTAAACACAAAAAAAATAAAACTCCTAAGTTGTCTCTAAGTCTTTTTTTTTATGATACAAACCCTAATACGAAATGTTTTTTAAATAAAATATATTTCAATGCTCACGCCTGACTCAGAAAAAATAAAATAAAATAGGTCCCACTCAATTTTCAAGACACCAAATTTCAATTATTCATCCAAATTATCTGCTTTGCTCCAACACCATAAAAGAAAAAAAAAATACTCCTACAATTTGATCCCCATGAACCAAATTCCAAAAAGATTTTCATGTCAGAAACTAAAAAACCAAGTGACAATTCCATTATCTAGAAACTGAATTCTCATTATATACAGTACAGTAAATGAATCTTTTAAAAAAAAATTAAACAATAAATGATAATTAAAATAAAAAATGCTGAAAATAAAAATAAATAAAAAAATGTCTCAATTATAATAAATGGTGCTAATTAAGGAATTAAAATGAAAAATATATTACTTAAATACTTTTTTTTGAAAATAATATTAATGGAAAAAAAATCTTCAAATAACACCAAATTAATCACAAATCACGGTTCAGCTTTATGAAAAATGAATTCTGACATTCAATAGAAATCATGCTATTTGTGTAAATATTATGGACTATATATCATATCAAGAAAAAGAAAATTGACATGTCACCCACGACTACAAAAGAGAAAGAGAAAGAGAAAAATATTCAAGCAACTTATGAATTATCATATCCGTAGAAGAAGAAAAAAAATCTAATAGCATTCACTTATGCGAAATAATAGATATGAATATGTCTATAAGATGTTATATATATGAATGATCATTTAATAATCCTATTTTCTTATATAATATTTAAGTTTCTTTTATTCAAATAAAGAAAAATCATAAATTCTTTATTTTTGATATGATGTTAAATAAATTATCTATTATATTCATTTAATTTTTTCTCACCAAACAGTTTTTAATACATAATGAAAATAAGGGGATTGCTATTGCAAGATCGTGTAGTCCTAACAAAACAGGTGTGTTGTCATCTTCAACAGCTCCTAAACTCTAATAGGTATTTTGGTCATCAACAACTTCTCTCAAGTTCTAGTTACGTCTCCAATGTTCCATCAACTATTCAGGATCCTGGGATGAAGTCGTGTAGACACTCCGTCGTTCAAGTCAGTAAGAATCTGAGTAACGTAGGGTGAATAGGATTAGAATAACAGTACCTCATTTCTTGAAATCACATTTTTTTTCATAGGAGTTTGGATGGGGCCTTAGGTAATTGGGCTAAAGGCCCAACTTATTCAAGATGTTGAGTGATTCTTCTTGCACCTCCATAATGACTTCCTGCACCATCATACTAACTGTGCTTTTACGAAATTATCTTTTTAAAATTTTTTAAAACCCAATGTTACCCTTTACCCCTTTCACTTAGCAGATCCCTCACTCCCACCTCCACCCTCCCACCTCTAGCAGTCTGGCAAGCCTGCACCTCCATACGATCGTTCCTGCACCTCGAACTTTTCTTCCACGTCCATTATTGCTGCACCTCCACCATTGTAGCTTCTCCTATTGCACCATACCCTGTTACTCGAGAAAATCGTGGGCTACACCCTCCACAACACGCACACCACCAAAGGCACCACCACATATCAAATTGTCAATTATATAATCAATTGGACTAAAGGTAAGGTGTATTGTATGTTTAATATCATATTGGAGTGAAAGATATAAGATGTGATGGCGGAGGATGCCGGTGGTGACCGTTTTTTGCCGGTGATAGTTGTCGTTGCGGGTTGGGTAACCCACAATGCAGTGTTTTTTGCCTACCTTTGATTTTCAATATTCTTTGCTTTGTTTCAGAACTATGGGAAGAACTAGAGGAGGTCGAGAGAGACCGACAACCTCTGTAAGGCGAGGAAACAGACGTGATGAAGCTGTTGAGGCAGGGGGATTCCTAGGTGGCCCTTCTGATCATTCTGTTTTGGTTAGTTACCCTGATCATATTGCGTTTAAACTGTGGACTGGTGAGGTAAGATATTTATAATTTCCTGTACTGTGTTGGTGATTGGATTAAATTTAATTAGTTACATGAGTATTAGGAACATGAATTGTATTAGCAATGACATCAAATTCTTGTTGATATGACAACTCAGAAGATGACTGACCTGATGATATGTTTGAGAAGCTTAGTCGAGTTCACATAACATGAACTTCGTTAAGTGGTATCACACCAAATTGATATCTAGCTACTACACAAGCACATGGTAATCCATGGGTAGATCTGAGGACACAACAACAATGTTTGATTGTTGTCACATTGTCTTTATTGTTCTCTTTCAAAGTCAGCAATATGTTGGACGACTTCACAAGACTTTTTGTCATGTCAACAACCAAGGCATGCTCATCATGTTTTAATCTCTCGGAATAAGGGTGTCCAACTAATGTGTTAGCAAGATCATGATTATGTAAGCCACATATGACTTTCAACACCCAACGTTCTCCATTTGGAATAGGTTTACCTCACAATCTAAATGGACAGTCACACTCTCTTGTCCCTATAATGGTAACCTCCAAATCATTCTTGTATTTTCTATATTTTCCACTCTTTTCACAATCCAATAATACAAATGTCTTCCTTTCTTGTTGACCCGTTGCTTTATTATATCTCAATATGACAACCACAAATCCAAGAGAAAAAGCAACCTTCTAAACCCGTTCAAGTAAATGATCTCTAGTAACAAATACCTAAATATAAAATTCATAAAAATTTTAGGGACATAAATTTAGTAACAATCACAATTTATCCAATAACAAAATTTAGTATAACCAAATTCATTTACCTCATTTGTTGAAAAATGAAAGCCACACTCATGTTCGTTAACCATGACAACACTTTGATATGATTGTTCCATTTCTGATATTTTATCTATTTCTTCGGAAAATTTTCTGCAGATGTCTCCTTCCATCATAGACTACATAATTCATTCAAAAGAATTACACAACCAAATAAAAAAAAATATACAATTAATGCTAAGTTAAAAAACAAATAAATATACAAATGAATAGCGGGTTGTACAACCCGCAAAAGAAAAAATTTTCAAAAACACATTGCGGGTTGTACAACCCACAATTAGTTTTAAAAATTTTTACATTGCAGTTTGTACACCTCGCAATAGTGAAGGTACAACAAAAATAGTTACGGGTTGTACATCTCGCAACGAATTGAAAAAAATATTAACATTGCGGGTTGGAGATCCCGTGAATAGAAAAAAAATTTAAAACGCACCGTCAACAATGGACAAACGGAGCAACCTCCTTTCTCCTCCCAACAACAACCTCCTTCCTCAGCCACACTTACCACGATCTTCTTCCACCTTTCTAATCTCTCTACATTACTCTCACATTCCACCTTTATCAACGTCTCAATTGTGACAAACGCAACACCTCCACCGCCTTTATCTTTCTCTTTTAAGACGAAGGGCATTTTAGTCTTTTCATTATGTATAAAATAGGAATTTAAAAAAGTATAGAGGTGCAGGAATTCGTTATGGAAGTGCAGGAAGAAGCATGAGTGTCATATGTATCTTAGTAGTGCCATGTGTTTAACAATGATTGACCGTAGGCTGAATTGAACTTTCGTAGTATCCAGTGAATAGTTGCTCAGTCAACATGGGTGAATATTTAAGTTGTGATCGGTGAGTCTCGATCGGTCACTACTGATAGTATTACAATTATATATTAGATGGAATCGTCAAACTTATACTATAGTACAAGTATAAAAAAAATTATAATATTTTTAAATTTTAAAATAAAAATATTATTTTTCTTCAAAAAGGATTAAACATAGAATATTAATATTCAAAAATATATTTAATAATTTACATTAATACACCTTTGACTTTGGACGATAAGATATAACCGTATGTAATGATTTAATTAAATTATGAGTTATTCAATAAATAAATTTGGTTCATAATTTGGAAACTTAAAATTGAACCATTTTTGTCTTCTCAAAGTGAACCTGATGATAAATTTACAAGTCGAAAATTATGTTGAAATATAATTTGTATTTATAAAATCTAATTAAATTTAACTGACCTAATTATATTTATTAAATTTCATTATATTAATAAATATATAGTCTGTTAAAATCTTTTTTATCTACTCAGAATTAACAATTTTAGTTATATTAAGATAGTTTTTAATAATCTTACAAACCTAGTAAATCCATAGGAAAGTCATTCCTCTTGTGCTTTTTCTCCTCCTAGAAACCTTTATGTTTGAATGATAGTATAATTCAGCAGTCCACAATAAATCTAAACACGTAGTTAAATCAAAATGAAATTTAATTAACACTAAATTTTTTTCGGTATTAACACAATTTTTTATAACACTAATACCATTTAAATGAAAAATTATCTTTAAATTTTGTACAAATCTCTTCAAAATTTTGATTGCAAATAAAATAATTAGAAAGTGGTGGATGGTGGTAAATAAAAATGTTAATCATGAAAAAGAAATAAAAAAATGCATAGCTAACATTAAAAAAAAAATTAAAACTCAAAATCGATATTATGAGTTGTAAACTGTAAAGTGTGGCTGTGATTTTTAAATTTAAATTTTACGAAAAACCAAAAGATTATGTTTTATTTTAATTAAACTTCATCTGTTTAAGAAGGTGAACAGAAAAAAAAAAGATTATTAACTTTTAATTAAATTTAAAATTTATTTTAATTAAAACTTAATTAACGGAAAATGTAAACAGATACTATAATATTGAAAACATAGTAAAGTTTAATTGTATTAAGATTAATTAATTACTGTTTCCGATAAAAACATATATATCATCATAAAATTTTAACTATATGTTAATTTTTAATTAAAATTAAATTTTATTTGAAAATCACAAAAATATCGTGACTTTCTGTGTTCTGTCGCCGAGACAATTTCTCACAGTAAAGTGGCCGTAGCGTCGGCTTTGTGTGGCGCTTCTCTCTCTCTTTCTCTTCGCGACGATGAAGGACTTCCAATCCGATTCATCCTCCGTCGTTCGCCTCAACATCGGTAAGCCCTCTTTTCCCTTCCCTCTCAACACGACGCCGTTTTCTCACCCTCTCTTTTTTCCCTTCATTTCCTTCCTCCATTTTATTCGCAGGAGGCAAGAAATTCTGCACCACCACGGATACTCTCACACAGCGGGAGCCCGATTCGATGCTTGCCGCCATGTTTAGTGGCCGCCACACTCTGTGCCAGGATTCTGACAAGGCAATTGCAATTTGTTGTCATTGTTTAGTTGAAATTGTTTTAGGTTCTTAAGATTTGGTTTAGATTTGTTCTAGTCCCTACTTTTAAAATTGATGGGTTTGGTGAAATGCGGTGGGTTTCGTCCCTGTGAAGTTCAAATGGGATACAGGATCAGAGACGGACTCTACCGTTTTTCAACATTTAGTGATTCAAATCAATTTTGGCTATAATTTAAAGACCTAAGGGATGTTACCTTTTGGGTGTCCTTATGTGTAATCGATTATTATTAATACTGAATATTATCAGAACTTTTTTTTTGTTTGTTTGGATGCTGAAATGAAATTTTAATATAAATAGTTTGGTTTAGATGCAACAGAAAGATCAACTTTTACTCAAGAAGAAATAGTATTTATATGATTGAAGCTGAAAATGCAAAAACTGTCAAAATAATCATAGACTACTAATTTTTCCTATTCATTGAAACAGCTTTTTTTTTTTTTTTTTTTTTTTTTTTTTTTTTTTTTTATATTTTTTTTTTTTTTTTTTTTTTTTTTTTTTTT
>Ga0209700_101881_pt1 | contig 43471 bp, 18 predicted proteins | sample SiratroredBW_FD_187528 | JGI IMG/M metagenome (GOLD analysis project Ga0209700, IMG submission 187528) | Root nodule microbial communities of legume samples collected from California, USA - Siratro red BW (SPAdes) (version 2) | ecosystem: Host-associated > Plants > Roots > Nodule | place: USA... | reverse complement strand
ATACTTATCTTGTTGGAAATGAACCATTAAGTTTTTCAGAAGCTATTAGTGCTCCTGATGCTAAGCATTGGGACAAGGCCATTAGGACTGAAATTGATTCTATTAAGAAAAATAATACTTGGACTTTAGTAGATTTGCCTAAAGGAGCAAAACCTATTGGTTGTAAGTGGATCTTCAAGAAAAAGTATCATCCTGATGGATCTATAGAAAAGTATAAGGTAAGATTAGTAGCAAAAGGGTTTTCTCAAAAACCCAACATAGATTATTTTGATACTTTTGCTCCAGTTACCAGGATTTCTTCTATTCAAGTGTTGCTAGCTCTAGCATCTATCCATAGGTTAGTTATTCATCAAATGGATGTTAAGACAACCTTTCTGAATGGTAAACTAGAGGAAGAAATTTATATGACTCAATCCGAAGGATGTGTAGCTCCTGGCCAAGAAGAAAAGGTATGCAAACTTTTAAAATCTTTGTATGGGCTTAAACAAGCACCAAAACAATGGCATGAAAAACTTGATAATGTTTTACTATGTGATGGTTTTTCTACAAATGATGTTGATAAATGTGTGTACACTAAATCTGAAAAATGGTGAATGTGTCATTATATGTTTATATGTGGATGTCATGCTTATTTTTGGTACATGCATTGATATAGTTTCTAAAACAAAATTGTTTCTTGAATCTAAGTTTGAAATGAAAGACATGGGTGAAGCAAGTGTGATTCTAGGAGTTAAAGTCATAAGGAAGGGAGATAGTATATTACTATCTCAAGAGCAATATACTGAGAAACTTCTTAGGAAGTTTGGCTATTATGATTTTAAATCAATAAGCACTCCTTATGATGCAAACTCCAAGTAAATGAAAAATAAAGGAGAATCTATTTCTCAATCTTAGTATCCCATATAATTGGGAGCTTATTGCATTTAATGAGCTTTTCTAGACCAGACATTGCTTATGCAGTAAGTATACTGAGTAGATATACTAAATGTCCTAGTCAGGATCATTGGGATGCACTTGCAAGACTTATGAGATATTTAAGAGGTACAATCGATTATGCCATTGAATATAGTGGATTTCCCACTGTGCTAGAAGGGTACAGTGATGTTAACTGGATCTCTGATTTAGATGAGACAAAATCTACTAGTGGTTATGTATTTACACTTGGTGGTGGTGCAGTTACATGGAGATTAGCCATACCAACCATTATTGCTAGATCAACAATGGAATCAGAGTTTGGTGCTCTTGAAATGGCTGATAGTGAAGCTGAGTGGTTGGAAAAATTCTTAGCAAACATTCTGTTAGGAATGAAACCAACCCCATCTGTATCAATACATTGTGATTGCCAATCGGCAATAGCTATAGCTAAAAACAAAACTTACAATGGAAATAATAGACATATACATTTGAGACATAATTTGGTAAAGCAGCTGCTAAAGAGGGGAACAATTTCCATTGATTATGTTAATTCAGAACGGAATTTGGCCGATCCTCTGACAAAATCTCTAGGGAGGAACATGATTTTAGAAACATCGAGGGAAATGGGCCTCAAGCCACTTGCAAACAAACAAGTGATGGAAACCTAACCTTTGTGATTGGAGATCCCATGAATAAGGTTCATATGGGTAAGAACAAGTCACTTGTTAGTTCTGCTAGCACAAAATTGATTTAAAATCAATTTGTCCATTCCTATGGTGTGTGAAGGTGCTAGATACTACATTATTGAGAAGGTAAACTTTGTCGTTAAAATTCCATGTGGAGTACGAATTTTAGCTTATAACAAAGTTTTAATGATTTTCATATCCCTTATGGGTGGTGTATGATTTGTAACATATACTTGATGAAATCACCTATATGAGTGTCAAGTGGGGCCGCTGGTATGAGATCTTGACAAGATATCTAGAGCAATCATGAATATCAGGCACAAGCATGGCTTATTAGGCGCAACACAGCGATAACAGCAAGAACTGTAGGGTGTATTGTGATTGATAAACCTCTAACACATACTAAGTGTCTTGGTTCATATAGCTTGCTATACAAACTACACTGTGTGTTAAGTTCATCGATCTAGGACTGGTTCATATAGCTTGTTATACCAGCTCTGATGTATTACATCTTATGAGACCCAAGATTATTTATTTTCTTTCTTATTCTTTAAAACATTTTGCAATATGTGAGGGATTGTTATGAAAATAGAGTATCGCAAATATGTTTTAAAAATCGAAAACGGAAAAACCCTAACAGCCCCAAAATTTCAGACGTTTAAAGCCAACTTGGGTGGTCGTTATCTTCCTTCAGGTTGAATCTGTTTCTTCCGCACTCAATTTTTTGAACGTTGGAGCATTGAAGCATTTTCCTCTTCCGATCCAAGTGCAAATTTCGAACGTTGGAGGAAATATCTTCAACCGTTTGTGAATCTGTTTCTCCCACTTCTCTAAACCACTCGCCCCCCATCCTCTATAAATAGAGGGTCTTCCTACTCCGAAATCACAACACCAAGAGTTCTCTTCTTCTCTCCTTCATATATTCTCTCTTCTCTTTATATATTTCTTCTCTAAATATCTTGAGTATTTTTTGTTCTAAAGAGCTTTCTTGCTAGTTCTGAGATCCTCAATTGTTAACTGAGAAGTTCCTGTTGTATCCTGGGAGACTTGCGCATTTATTGTAGATAAGCCCTTACGAACAATGATTTTTATCACGCCTCCGAAATTTTAATTTATTAATTTTTGAATCGTTTTTTTCAACACTTAATACAATAAAAAACATATATACGCGTACCTTTTTATGTATGTTGTATTTGAAAGATTAAAACAACTTTCTTTTATGTCTGTTCAAATATAACGGACCGAAAAAAAGTTCATTTCAATTTCAATTTGCCACTACGTATAATATAAGTCGTTTTATTTTTTGAAAAACCAACTTAAAAAAGAGTGACATTAATGATTTTTTTCACTAATAAATATATCGAATTAACCAATTAAAGTTAGCCTCAACTGTATCTATGTATATATAATAAGAGTGTGATTTTGTTCCTCCCATGCATTCTTTGTTTTGTTTTGTTTGTCTTTTAATTGTCAAAGATGTTAAATAGTGGGACAAAATATGTCTGTAGGGTGCTACAGGGATTGAGATGTCTTATAAAGGTGACTCTGCCTTCTCCAATAGTTGACGGAAAAATATTATTGTACTTGTTATTTACTGTTTGGTTGATATTCATGCTTTCTTTGAATAGCTATTCTACTAATCTTTTAGCCCCTTTCTTCATCGATTTTTCTGTTACTTCTCACTTGAACAATTCATAGTCTTTTGAAATAGAATTTAAGAAATTGTGTTTGAGGTTATTCAATTAGTATCTTAATTATATGATACATGAGATACTCATTATTATGAAAAAATTTTAAATTAGTATGTTTTTTATGAATTAAAATGAGTTAACTCATACACATCTTGAATAATCATGATTTACAATAAAAATAAATCAATTCAATCTGATTCATTTCATAAAAAAAAAACAAAAAATTTATAATTACGTTCAATCACCACAAGTTAATAGGTTGATTCACTTAAAGGTTGATTCGGTTAAACATATTTATTTTTCAACTTATTTTATATATTATTTATTACACTACAATCAAAATAGATTGAGTCGACTCTTCTATTTATATTAATACAATGAAAATATTAATTTATTTTATCAAATATTATTATAATATAGTAACTTTATAATTAGACAAATAAATAAATTAAGTATTTAAATAAGTTAAATATTCTTAAACAGCATATTTTTTTAAAATATCAAATTACCAACCTCCGTATACAAAGAAGTAATGAAAAAATAATAAAAAATTATTATTAGTAGATTAAATGTTAATCCACTTTCAATCTAACTCAAACCCGATAACTCCTGAGCTAAGTAATTTTTTTCATTCCGTTTAACCCTGTTTAAAAACATATATATTCTTTCTAACCAACTGATGGCGAATCATATAGGTTAATGATATCAATCATAATATAAAATTTGCCTCAAAGCATGAAAAGAATTTAAAACTGAGATAAAAATTGAGTAAATTAAGTTACTTTTCAGAAACAGTGGGTAGTCTCTTCAAAGGACTTTATTTATGAAAATAATGCGTGGTAGACAAATTTGAGTGGGCATCAACTCAAGGAGTATGTCTATGTTCAATAATTTTAGTGAGATATGTTACAATCGTGCGTGCAGGCGTGACAGAGAGAAAATGTTTGTATTCGTCAATTGTCTAAAGAATTTACGAAATTTATTTTAGGATGCTGTGAAGGAGATAAACTAGGGATTTAATAAATAAAAAAATCATTAAAAGTTATATTAATGCATTCAAAAATAGAGGAGAATCCTTTGATAACATTGTTTTAATGTTAATAAGATTTTTTTTGCTTTTTTATTTATTTCTTAACTAATATATAAGTATTTAATAAAGTTATTAAGGTTAGTTGACCTCATGTACCAGCTCTAGAATGATCTAAATAGGTTTGTGTAGGGTTGAATAGGACACTGACAGACAAGCCAGTTTAATAAAATTAATAATTATATTTAAAAAATTTAAACAAAACTATTATGATAAAATATTAAAAAAGAGTTTTGTTATATATATATATATATATATATATATATATATATATATATATATATATATATATATATATATATATATATATATATGTATATTAAAATTTATATATCAAATTATTATATTAAAAATTAAAATTAATTTTATTAATATGAGTTATGATGTAAAAATATTAATATTATTTAATTTAAAATATATTTATTTTTATTTAAAATTATTTTTCACTATTTTAAAGCGGATCAAAATGGTACAGAGTTAGGTTAAAAAAAATAATTAACTTATTTAAAATACACTCACAAAACCAATACAAATTTATTAAATGTTTCATTGAATCGAATTGAAGTGGTTGATCGTCTGACGGAGTCAAACTAAATCAATCTATTTCATTGCTCTATTAATTAGTTTATCTAGAAATTAATTAAGAATTAAAAGATAAAATATTTTGGGAAAGGGCAGAACCTTTTAAATTTTCATGGTGATTTTTTTAATCGTTACTTTTAAAGAAACATGGATACCAATACCGTTATAAAATCAAAAGAAATGTTTTGTGCAACATGGAAAATCTTTTGAATGTGATTGTAATTTATTTTAATGTTAATTAGGATTTTCGTTTTCTATTACACATATTACAAATATATTTTGTAATATATTTTTTGTTCATTAAGATTTTTTTTATTACACATATTATAAATGCTAGGATGTGAATTTAGCTAAATATCTATTTTAAATATGTACAAACATGTTTTCATGGTATTATAAGAAAAACATTGAGTCCTAAATAACATGCATAAAATTTTGATTTAATATTTCTGTGAATATTTAAACCACTGTGAGCCGATGGCTTTCTCTTATGCAAACTTTTCTTTTTCTATTTGGGTATGATAACTTGTAAGAGCTTTAAATGAACGATTGTGAGTATAGCATAATTAATGTATGAAATAATCATTATTTTTATTAAAGATATGCCAAATAAAGAAGAGTTGGAGATGAAGACAAACACAGTAACCATCATTAATCATAGTTTAGGAAAGTTCATTAACGCAAAGTACAAAAAGTTGCACTGGCTTCTTGGTGAACGTGGCTCTACCTCATAATATGGTTGCCACTATTGACATTATTTCTTTTGAATCTCAAACTCACACAACTATTTTCAGAAATTTTACTGCAAACACTGATATTCATAATTAGTAGTCTTGGGTATTCTTGAATAGAAAAATTGTACCAGCTGTCTATAACTTCTAAATTTATATTATACTAATTTTTCATACAATATTTTAATCGAATTATTATTAAATAGTGCAATTATTCTATTATTTTAAAATTTTTAATGTAGTATATAAGTAAAACAACTTCAAGTAACTATTAAATAAACATAAAAAAAAATAGAGAATCAATTGAATTTCAACTAAAGCAATCATGAGATATTGGCTTATGAAAAGGTTTGATACCTCTATTCAATAAAATACAAACGCAATATATAAATTGAGAGAAGAGCATAGAAACTTAAGTGAGTAAGTCACTCATAAAATTTCATTATCTAAATATGGAGATACAGGAAAGAAAATATCTATTATTTTATGTGTTGATTTATAGTTATCTTGATGGAGTGTCCCTATCTTATTATACTAATTATTTTATTTTATTATAATTATTTTTACTCGGTGTGTCTTTTTCAACCTTCTGTATTTGATTATTCCATATATACTTGAATGATATATTATTCAATTTTATTATATATTTTTCAATTTAATTTATAATATGAATGTCTGGATGGTAAAAACAACTATATCTATATATTTAATAAGATAATAATTATTAACTCAAAATTTTATCACAATGATAATTCTTTATGATGGTAATTATTAATATACTTTAAAAAATAAGTAATAATAACATAAAACTAAATAATAATAATAATAATAATAATAATAATAATAATAATAATTATTATTATTATTATTATTATTATTAGTAGGTTGAATAGTTTCATATTGCTTAAGAGTTAAAGTTAAGGATAATTTAAATACGTCTTTTTTTTTTTAAATTGTTGGAATGTTTTTTAAAGACAAAATTGTTATAATTCAAATTTCAAAGTAGATAATACTTCAGACTATGATTGACCCTTAAAATATTATTTCAATGGATTTGAGGTCAAAACATTGATATTGTTTATGAGAATAGAAAAATAGTTTCCCTTAGATTTCGACCGAGGGGTTTGTTCTGGCACGTCATCAAAATTCATATACGTAAAGGACTTTCAAATACCAATAATTTAAGATGATACAATCCTAAATATAGTGTATTCAGTGTGTTATGTTGGATAATAAGTCTAGTTTGTTGAAGCAACGAAATTTAATTCTAAGGCTTATAGAGATGCATTTGCTAGATGTTTCATTAAGCATAACCTTTCTATTTAGCTATATCAAGTATGAAAGAGGTTTGAGAGATAAATAAAATGTTGAATCTTGATTTTAAACTAATTAATAGAATCACTTCAACTAATGATGTCTACTATGTGTACATAATGAAAAATGTACAGCTAAAGAATGTGTTAACTATTATTCTTGTGAGAATATGTTTGACTTTTTGATATATAAACGACTGTAACTACCCAAAGCTATGAGTATAACTACTCGTTATGTTGATCAACATTGGAAATTAAATCATTAGTTATTGTCATTTTGTCACTTAAAAAGTTTACATATTATTCTTAAAGTGCTTAAGGATTGGAAAATAGAAGGCAAAATATTTTTTAAAATTAGATAATGCTTCTTTAAATGATAGCATGGTTGAAATTTCAAAAGAAAATTTTAATTTTCAAAATTCTTTGTTAGGTAACGGTGAACATTTTCAATGTGAGATGTTGCGCCCATATCTTGAATCTTATTATTCAAGAAGGATTGAAAACAACCAATGTTGCTTTGTTCAAAACTAGATAAAATGTTAATTATGTGTAGCTTTTGGAAGGACGGTTGAGGGATTTTTGAAAGTGTGTTGAAGTGCACTTAAGTGATATAGGTAGTGGTTTGTTGAAGTTGATGTGGCAACTAGATGGAATGAAACATACACGGTGTTTGAAAGTGCTATTAACTATTGTCATGCATTCGTTAATTAGGAGTATAGTCTAGAAGTTTTTGCCTTACCAATGAAGAGTGGAAAAGAGCAAAAAAGATATGTCTATTTTTTGCCCCTTATGATATTACTAACTTGATATCTAGATCATCTTATCCCACCTCCAAGTTATATTTTCTTCAAACTTTTATTACAGAGATGAGATTTAAATAAACATTTGACTACTAAAAAGATAAGGTGATCAAAGATATGGTAACAAGGAAGTTTGTTAAGTATTAGAATGGATACTTTATCACTCTTAGTTTTGGATTTGTTATTGATCCAAATACAAAGTTGAACTTCATAACTTATTATTATAGGAGGCTTTATCCAATAGATTATAAAGAAAAGGTGAACAAGGTGAATGATAATTAGTACAATCTCTTTCAACTTCGTGTATAGGTAGTAGGACATTCAATCTTTTTTACATGTTTATTCAATAACAAAGGAAAATATCTCATCATTCATTCTTCACGTAAACTTGAATAGTATAATTTATATCAATGTTATATTCAAGTGTAGTTTTGTTTGTCTAGTTATAGGCGTATCATCAAAATATAATAAAAAAATCTTTAAAATGATGACAAATTTTAACTTGAGTGAATCGTGTCTTGTTGTTGATGTAATATATGTTCTCTAATTTTGGAAATTGAATAAACATAGATTCTCCTCAAGTTACAGTGTTATTTTAAGCATTCTAATTACAATTATGATTTCAGAATCACCAATCACCTTTTAGTATAAATGGATACACTTCGCATTGCACAAATATAGAATTATCTTACCAACTAAAATATGCAAACTCCTTATTTGTATCCTTAATTGATTATACAATTATGATAAATAAAATGATATGATACAATATTTGTATTTAGTTTTTTTTTTTAATTAATTAACTACAATGAATGACTTTTTTTTCTTAAGAAATATAGATGGGAAAGAAGTAGAGAGATATAATTGCTTAGTGAATAAACTTGGCAAGAAAAAAAATATAATATCTAGATAGGTTCATTGTTTATTTTATCTTTTTGCATCTTTTGTGTTATATTTTGGCACTATAACATAATTAATGACTAATTTATTACAATCTTCATATGCAGTAAAATTGTTATTGTCATAGAACTTTTTTATCAATAAGTTTATATTATTTTTACGTTTATCATGAAGTTTTTGTTGATCTTTAGAGAAAATGTTTTAGAGTTGTTGATACCTTATTTTAGAGTATTTAACTCAAAAATTGTTATCATATATTAAAATTTTAATTTAACGATTTATTTAATATTTTATATTTAGATAAATTGTTTCAAAATGAACTTATATAAAGTTGGAATGAATTTTTATGTCATGCAATTATTTTTACATGTTGGCCCATAAGTTTGATGTAAGGTTGGGCTGACCTAGAGAAATCACAACCTGATAAAAACAATTTTCTTCTTAGAATTATCTGAGATTACTTACTCCTCAAAATAATACATGATAAAGTGGAAACTGGTCACCTTTAAGTAATGAACTAAAGTGGACACTTTTGGGGACAAGGGGTTGTTCAACCTATGATTTAACCACTACTAGCGTGTATACTTTAGCATGATCAATTGGTTAGGATTTTGATCTCTCCACTTGGTCACAGACCAAGACACACATACATGGATTCTAGTCAAACTCATCACTACTTTCCTCTACTAAATTTGTATTAAAGAACATAAACAAATTCTGATCCGTGTTAAACTCCAGATAAAATCAAAATAATGGTCCAGAATTTTCCTGGTTCTCTTTTGTTTCTTGTGTGCACCAGTCTTCTATGAGGCTCCTTCTCTGCAATGATTTCTTCTATTTCACTTTGTCATCTTGTTAATTGTTATTTATTTCCTTACTCTAGAGGACCAAGTATATGAAAGGGTCACAAAATTATTGTATATTTGGCAATCTCAAAGTCACAACTTAAACCACCCAAAACACTTAAACAAGTTCATTCACATCTTAGCAAATCCATTCATATAGTTTCTCTACTCTATATCATGAGCAGTGAAAATCATCAGCTTCCCCATCATTACAGAAGCACATTCCTGCCAATGCTATGTTCAAGGCCATCCATCAAAGATGTGAGTCTTCCAAAGTGCAGAGACCAACCAGGATCCTTTTCCAATGACCCTTTGTCCCCAAGAATTGGCTGCATGGGTCAGGTGAAGAGGCACAACAAAATAGTTGGACTTCTCACGACCAAAACCAACATTACCACCACCACCAACATCATTTCCCCTAGTGTTAAGTATGCCAAGCTTAAAAAACTCTTCTCTGGCAAAAACTTAGGCAGCACCACCACCAATGTTACTGCTGCTCCTACAGTCTCCAGCTGTGGAGCTAGGCCAAGAGGAACAGCAAATAGTGGAAATGTGTCCAGGAGCCACAAGCACAGGTGTAAGAGGAATGAGAATGCTGTTCCCATAAGCATTGAAAACATGGATCTTCCTCTACCTGTGATCAAGAGAGTGCAGAAGGCAGAGGAAGAGAGACAAGTGGATAGTCTTTGGAAAAGAAGGTCAGGTGGGGCTCCATTGAAAAGCTTACAACTTCAACAGATTCACCATTCAAGACATCATCCTCAGCTTGCAAGTGTTTGATGGCTGATCAGTTAAGGCAGCTGCAATTTTTTTTTTTTTCCTTTTCACTTCAAATTTTTACATTGGATATAATCTAAATGGCATGTTTTTAGTTTTCGTGCTATTTGATTTCCTGGTGGTGGTACATAATATCCTGGTTATATTGAATACCATATATTGTAAATAGTTTTCGATATTCAAATACGAGTACAAGTCTCACGTAGAATAAAAATGAAAAAATTAAATACTATATCAAAAAAAGATTCACATCTAATCTAATCTAATGTCTTAAAGTTTTAAATTGAAGATATTATTAATTTTTGTATAGGTCTTGTTTATATCTAATTGTTGGATAATCTGTCTGGTATTTCTTCTCTCAGATTTTCTCAACAAATAGATCGTAGTTCTAGATTTGTATGTGTTCCAATATTATCCTAAATAACCTACAATTGAGTTTCTATGTAAAAGTTGGAGGTTCTGGGCCCAGAAATTGGCAAAATAGATTTTGGTTTGTGAACTGGAAAACACCATGAGTACCACCACATATGAATAACTTAACATGATGCTGACATTTGATTACATTAGGAGCATCAATGTCTCACAAAGGAAAGCCCTTGTTCTTTAATGATTTATTATGACCACTTTGGACATACAAGTTAACAACATCATGGAGTGGTAGAAACAATATTTAATGTAGGTTAACCAACGATTTATTCAATTGAATATTTAAACTTCAGGAACTAAAAGCAACTATGTCAAGCAAGGAAATAGTTTATCTAATTGTTCACTTCAAGAAGTAACTCAATCAGAATATTGAACTGAACAATGTTGAGATCTACTGACTAGAAATATAAAACAATCCTTAGCTTGTAAGTCAGATTTTGCAGAATTGAGTCAGTATTTATTAACTTGTAATATTCTTAACATTATGCAGTGAAACATGAAATTCATCAATCAAAATCACAGTATACAACTTATATCAGTGAACACACCAGCAGAATTTTCCCTTGATAGGTATTATACAGAATGCTACAATCATTAGCTAACTACCATGAAAATATATGGAAGATCATGTTATGTTGGATCAATCCAAGTTCAAGGAGATACATGTGATGTAGTTCAACTATAAAACATACAATACTAACCTCATATAGCCAGCCACCAATCCCAAGAATAATAACCTCCCTCTATATCAATGAATAAAGCTGTGGAAGATGGAACATTACACAACTTAAGTGCTCAATTAGTACAATTTATTTCAGAATATATAAGGTATTTCACAAAATATACACAGGTCTTGCATTGATTTTCCCTTTTATAGTTACAACTTACCACAAGTAATGCCTTAATCTCATTCTTCCAAGAGTGTTAATAAACTGAAATAAAAAAAAAAAAAAAAAAAAAAAAAAAAAATCAAATCAAATCATGCCTAAGATTTATACAAACTCTGAAACGAGAGTCAAATCATCCAACTTCAACAATATTAACAGACAAATAATGCAATTTAAGAACCAAGCTGTTTTAGATCAAGAATTTTCTTATTGATACAAATTCTTCTCACTATTACACCTTAAGATCAAATCTTCAGTTGGTATCAAACTTTATCATAATAATTATTGTTAGAGATAACTAATCTGCATTAAAAATCCCACATCCTCTAGTAAGATATTATTATCCTATACAGAAAAAAAAAATAGTTTTTCTCTAGTAACATATCAATATTTAACTGTTTCCAAATTCAACGTCTCTGCTGCATTCAAAATGGGAATTCTCTTTTGAGAATATCATCTTCTTAATCATATTTTGCATAGGGAAACATTAATTGCTATTAAAGGGGAATAAAAGTGGTATGTGTTGTTATTAATAATAATGGTAATTTAAATTCATTTTATTATTTCCGTTAAACTCAAAACGTTTTGTATATTATAATATTTATTTAAAGGTTTGTCTTATAAATCCTTTGACAGTTCTCCATATATTTTTGGTAGCTTTTGTCTCAACGTTTAAAATGAATTTATACGTCGAAAAAATTATCTGCCATTGAATTGCCATGCACGTTGGTGGTATTTATATTAGTACAAGTGTTGAATTATAGCCACTCAAATACATTGATTGTGATATTAAGAATTGAAAGCTGTTTTTTTAATGCATGAGAACAGAACAATCTTCTTTAATATTTTAATTATATATATTTTTTTCATTTTTAACTTAAAAATATTGATCTATTATACAATTAAGTAGGTGCAGTTTCCATAAAAACATATCAAGATATAATTTTCCATGTTAAAATATACGCTCACTAACAAGGGTTGATTGAAGAGGTGGTATTTCAGGACTTAAAAAACTAGTATCCTAATATCACCTTTATAGATGAAAACTTTGTTAAACTTCATAACCAACAGAAACACCCACTGACAAATAGTTTTTTAATAATTAATACGTAAATACTTATTTATTTCCCGCTTCCTTACAAAAACTACATTGTATGGTATAATGATGTTATTTTTCAATTCTAAGAATTAATTCATTACATTTTCTACGATTGGAACAAATTAATTATTCTATGCATTAATTAACATTAACTCATTAAAAAATTCACTTCAAGTTTTTATTTCCTTGTACTTAAAAGTGTATGTAAAGTTACAAATATTATTTTAACTCAATATTCTCATTGTTTTTTATAAACTATTCCTTACATGCTTTTACAATTCTTTTATTGAAACTAATTCTTTTATTGAAACTAAGTACTTACTTTAACAAGTTTGATCTTATAAGTGTTTATTATTTACCCATTCACACCAAGTGGAGGTTATGCAGTTAACTGTGTTGATTCTTCTAAATTAGAGGTAACAACATTTCAGACTTACAGTACAATAGAAATATTGGACAGAGAACAATTAAAAGATTGTAAACATATATTTGGGATCTGGATATCATTTCCAATTTTTAACAATGTTCCAAGAGCAGCAACCAGAAACTGAACCGGTATATTCCAAAAAAGACATCTAAAATAATCATATCAACATGCTCTAAATTAAAATAAACTTTTAATTTCCCTTTTTTTGTAAAATTGAACAAAAACAGCATAAAAACTTTATCATGTAGAATCAAACCCTCATGGAAAGAAAAGAAACGGATCAAAATGCCCCAAAAGATGCAGTGACCTAGCATCTTCCACTGCAGACAAAATAGCCCCTACCCAACCAACCCTATAACCTTTAACCAAAAAACAAAAGAGAAAAAAAAAATACCCTGTTAAACAGGCAGGATTGAGGCACCTGTAACTTATTGCAATATTTGCAAAATGCAGGGTTCTAATAAAAAACCCACCCCTCTTCTTTCACTCTCAAATCATTAGCATTCAGAACAAAAGGAATGGAACTAATCATCTGCCATCAAAAATATGAAACTTGGATCTAACTATGATTAAAGAAACAGCAGGTCAAGCTTCAGATCCGGGATTAGTAGAGCTCAATTCAGCAGACGATCCATGCAAGTTAGATGCATAAGATTCGAACAACTTGGACAGCTTTGGTTGCATGCCCTGGCATAGTTTGAATGTAGTTGGATCCAAGTTCTTGCACTGGAAAACAAAAGCCAACGAAAAGTATGTAAACAACCCAATTCGGTCACAGAAAGTTGCAATAAAATGTAATTTGGTGCGGCAAGAAAAAATCGATAGCAGCTAAAGCATGAATTTGAACAAATCGACCACAAAATGAAATTTGAACTCATTCTGTTTAAACAAAACAAGGATTTTAACATCATAAGGGGTCAAGTCAAGTTCACATAATACATTCATTATCCAGATGCATGATAAAACTAAGCATATCTAAACTCCGTTTAAACAAAACAAGGATTTTAACTTCACAGGTGGTCAAGTCACATAATACATCATATGGATGCTTGATAAAACTAAGCAAACTTAAATTGTAATTATCCTTACTCAATACAAAACTAGATCAAGATATCATTACCTCCTGATAGAAAGCATTGATTTCCTCTTCTGTAAGGCCTTCATCCTCATCTGAGTTCTCCTCCCAGCCAAGAGAACGAAGGAACGCAGCTTCCTCCTCATCTGGATATATTGTAGCACATGGAATTGATTCTTTCTCTTCATTATCAGAAAGTCTTTGAAACTCTTCATCAGCATGGGCATTACCATTGCTAGTCAGTTCAGTACCATTTCCAAGAGATTGGGGACTTCCAGATTCGCTAACTATTTCCCTATTTACTTCATCAGATTTCTCCATCATGGGAGATGAAACCCTTGGGCCAGAATCTGGAAGAACTGTAGAAGAGTTCATTAAAGTTTTCTTCTTAATGAGGTTGAAGAAATCATTCCGACTCTGCACTTGAGAGATTGAATGTTTCTTATCCAAAGTTGAACCTAATTTCAGATCCAAAGAAGCTGATTTTCGTTCTGTGGAGGATTTTAGGTTATTGGGGTTCCTCAAAGGAGCAGATGTAGCTCCTGAAGTAACAGCATGTTGATTTCCTTGTTTGCTGTTAGAATAATTTGTTGGATGCGATACATCCTTGGAGGTAGGGGAAGCACCATTTTCCCACACAACAGATTTCAGATCAGTAAACTTTCCAGATGTCTTTGGAGTTTCAACTTTGGCATTTACACTGCGGACAGATTGGCTTGTAATGTGCAACGCAGAGGGTTGCTGTGACACAGTCTTCGTAACTACACTCATATCAGTATTTCTGATAGCTGGTTTGGGTTTTGATTTCTCAGAGCTAAGAACCTGAAAAGAAAATTACACTAAATCCTTAAAACACTTTTAAGAGAAAAGAAAATAACACGGAACATTTTATCATTTAATGAAATACCTTCTATTGAATACAAGAAAGTAAATATACACATGCTAGAAATATAAACTTCCAAAGTTTTGGAAGTAAAGAAAACATCTAACTTTGATTTTGTTGAAAAAATGCATCCTATACACAACCCTCATTTCCTCCACAGATTTCTATTAATAAATGGAAACAAAATGGAGCAAAAATATATTAATATCACAGTTTACACAGTCAATTTTAAGTATATTTTGAGGAAATCACAAATTTCGTGTACAATAGATACAAAAACCCATCCCATCCAGTAAACTAGCCATACAAGCATGCAAAACAAAGTAAGATTACGGGAAGGTAGTAAAAGAAGTGAAAAAATGGAGGATTATATTTGCAAGGGGCATAAAAATACTTGTCACTGAAGCAGGTAGCAAATAACTTATAATGACATACGCAATATGGTTACAGTTATACATAGAAATGTCTCGTGCATTTCTTTAGAAACCCTTTTGCAAAATTCTTCAAAAATTTATGACCGATATTTTTCCCAACATGAAAAAAAATTAAAAGGTTTTAAGTGACTGAATATGAAACAAGACAGATTGTTATTCCAAGTAACCACATAATCCCAGCACACAGGTTCCTTATACACCACATAGAAAATGCTGGAGAGATTGGTAGTCCAGAGCAGTGTTATCAATGATGGAAGGTGGAATATGGCAGAACAACATTCAACCATATACTCACAGCACTGTGGCCTATGGTGCCATCGTAGCAGGCCTCCCTTCACAAGTTGCAAATGGCAGTTGGCAAAAGATCTGACAAACCATTCCACCATGGCACTGCCATTTAATAATATTGGTTCAGAGTAGACCACAAGAACAGGGAAATTCTTGGGAACTCATGGTGAACCGGTACCTAGTACCCCAAGGACTTGCACACTAGATCAAAGAAAACAGGTTTAGACACCATATACAGTTGATGACATTTTCAGATTTAAGTCTAAGCATTATTTGTAAAATGAAATATTTGTCATGTCACTCTAGTGTGTGAGGAGCATAAAGATATCACTAGTAAGAAACCACTACTCGGAGATAATTATTAGAAAATGACTTTAACTCAACCACACAAAACCGGCTCAACCTCACAAAATGAGGTTTGCACCCACTTATATAATATTGTTAGACCATATTTTTAGTCAATATAGGATTTCCAACACACCCATTCATACTGAAAACTTAACATCTCAAGAGTGACACTACATATTTGTAGGTGGTCCGATAGCAGATGATGTAATAAGCCTAACTAATTTTGTTAGAATAAGTTTTGATACTATCTTTAAAAGCAGATTTCGTTCTAACTCAATCCTACAAAATCGACTCATAAGATTAGATTTGCATCTTATATACTATTATTTGGTCATATCACTAATTGATGTGAGGTTTTCAACAATAATGATATGCTTGCTTAAAGGGATAAAAAGAAAAAGCGCCAGACAGCAGAGAATCAAGTCGTTGTATGAACTAAAAATCTTGGCACTCTTGGAAAAATATGCAAGATCATTATCAGACACCCTAGATGATGATTGTTGGCTAGGTAAGGGCGAAATTCAACTTCCAGATTGCACCATCAAGTTGCACCAATGGAAATTTTTGGTTGAACGAAGAATTGACCTTGGTCCCATGTATTTCCATTAAGGAAAAACATTCTTCGTTTGACCATTTTAATCCATTCTTCATTTTACCATTTTAATCATTCCTAATGAAGCTCATAACAAAATTCATTCATGCTTAAGAACTCATTGCTACCAATATCTTTTCAAACTTCCGTGAGGATAAAAAAGAAGTGTAGTTTCCTAAAGAAATTTACACGAACTTCAAACGGGGCTTGCCTGGATATCTGCATATATAATATTATAAAAAAGACTGAGCCACTAAGTGAGGTTAGCGAATGGATCATACGCAATCATTTGGTGGACTGATATGACAACCAAAACAACTTGTGGCTTCCACAAACACCAGTCTTGTTATAAATTCACATGTTGAACAACAAGAAGTAACACAAATAGAAAACCAAATCAGTAAGTGAAGCACCAATTCCTGTTTGAATTTCACATACAAAGCCATGAAAAAAAAAAAACTGATAAATAAACATTAAAATAAGACAAGAAAATGATAGAGGAGTGAAGCATTTGTCCAATACTTTTGTTTTATTCCTTTTATTTCACCAAAATAGGAAGAGAAAAAAGCCATGAGTATAGCCTCAAAATAAAAGCTACTACACAGGTTTCAAATGATTAAAAGTAAAAATTATGCTAGAAGTACTGGTTTCTATAATTTTAAACTCACAATAGTAGAGTGACATAATTAATAATTAGTTTGCAATTAATAACCATATCACATTATTAGAACATATGACCATAACTAAATAATACAACAAAACATGGTGCAAAAGGATTTTAACAAATTTTCTATCCACTTGTTAACTTCTTATTCCGATATATATCTCTATAAAGATACGTGGCCACACTAAATGACCCAAATAATACTATGAACGAAAAAGAAAAACTAAAGATTACCTAGTCATTTCATAAATACTATTTCTAATCTGATAGTGTGTTACACCACAACCCTCAACCATCAAAAGAATTCCTGGCCATTCAAAACACTTTTCAAATTGTCAACCTCAACTCAGTTGTTTACCACTAAATAGCACTCCAACAACGACAACTAACACTCTGATGCAAACCAAAATAAAATAAACTAAAGAGCCAAAGTACAAATCTAGCTTCAAAAGTTACCGTACAGCCTAGTTGTACATGTATACTAATTGAAACTACCACAAACAAAAAACTTATATACAAAATATCTATTAAAAGAAGAGGTACATAGGGATATAGATTAATTGTCAGAAAAAAATCCTGTTATGCAATCTAGGATAGAACGAAGTTCGAAAAAACAAACCATAAAAGAATTTCACAATCACTAACCGAAGCTTTAGCAATTGAGGGTGTTACTGGAATCAGCTGTCTTGACTGCTTGATAGCCAGTTCCTCCAGTCTTTGGGTTTTGACCAGCACCTACAATTTTTTTGGGCTTATTATTGATCATGGATATAAATAAAAATCACTAAACTGAAAGAAAAGAAAACAATAAAGAAGCTAGTGACACAGGTAACTATATCAACTACCTGGGGAGTAGAGCGAGCTCGGGATGGAGTCTGTGCCAATGCCTCAGCCATATTAAGACTGGCTGTTGTAATTGATGCCACAGACCCAGAATTTGTATTAACAGTGTGCTGCACTGATAGAGATCCAGTACCGCTGCTCCCAATTATGGCAGGTACCTCTGCTAGTGCTGATGTCCATCCCTCGCCTCCAATCAAAGCAGAACTTCCAACAGGAAGACTCTGACTAGCAGCCCCACCCAAACCAGGAGATGAGACCCTCACCAGTTCAGCTGTTCCTTGCTTTTCTTCAGTACCAAGTGATGGAAAGTCCTTGTCAAATACGGCTTTCTGAATGCTACTACTAACATTACTCCCTGAAAGTATCCCATTGCTATTGATCTGATGAGTGTTGCCACTAGATTTAGTATCAACTGCTACTCTACGGGGTACAATCTCACTCTTCCTGGAAACCATTGAATGAGAACGACGCAATGTGTCCCTCTCCATCCTCCCAGAAAAGAGATTGGTCAGTGGGTCAGAACCATCACAATCCCAGTTATCTACAAAACTGGATCTATCTCTCTCTCTGTCACGGTCTTTTTCACGATGACTTCTGTTGAAACTACTATAGGCATGCTTGGCAGAACCATTCATAGAACTCCTCCGAGAATTTGAAGAGGATGTCCGTTCAAGAAACAGAGAACGACCACTGTCAAAATCACCAGCATTCTTAGAAGACTTATTCCTGGTATGATGGGCCACGGAAGAAGAATCTACACAACAATGTCAAGATGGTTAGTATTTTTCCCCTTTTCAAGGGATAAAACATATTAGTAAACTTAAATACCCAGGGTTTTAATTTGTGCAAATAGAAGACAAAAGCAGCCGAAATTGCTGTCACAAAATCCAAATATTGATACAACTTCGGTCTGTGTGACAACTGTCATGACAATTTTCTTTTAAATTCGTGTAAATACGCATTCTTATCTCGTGTGAATTAAGAAACAAGATTCTTAAATAGACATAACATTCTGAATTAAATCAAACAAAAGCATTGAAAATGTAAACAATTAGAAAAGAACGTCTAACTTACCAGTGTGATTAGACGAGGAGGGAAAATGTTGGGTTGAACTTCCAGCCCCGGCAACACTTCCAGCACTTCTCAACCATTCTGGAACTAAGGTGGGTTCACTTCTTTCCATAACTAACACTGAACATCATCAGAAATAACAAAGAAAAAGTCGTGTGCACCTCTTCACCGACTCCACCCACAAGTACCACTATCCCACTTGTTGTACAAATCTCCCTTCTCTACCATGCACCACTCCTCACTATCCTAAAACCCAACCTAACTAATCATGAAAAACCCATTCCAAACAAAAGGAAATATCAGCACTTTCGCACTAAAATTCAATCACGCCACAATTCACAATCCTTCAATTGTTCCGAAATAATCCAACCTGATTCTCAATCTACGATTAACCACTCATCCAAAACAAGACACTGTCCAGAAACCTGAGTCTTGAAACAGAAGACAATGTCGCGAAGGAGGCGCTTCTCAAAGCTAAGCCTCCATCGTGTCAAAACACGGATTCCCACTCTAAACAACTCGCAGAATTTTCACCTCCCCACACAATTCAAGAACGGACAATTGGGAAAATCGAAGCACCACTGCAGCAACAATGACAGAACTCACTGCATTGCACACCCATCGAAGGCATCAAAATTGGAGAAAATAAGATAAAATAAAATAAAAATCAGTGTCCAAAATAAATAGGCAATGGAAAAACAGAGAATAATAAAACGCACGTGATTAATTGGTGGATGTATGAAATATCTCCTCGGGAACCTAGGGTTACAGTGGAAAACGTCGATGTTTGATTGCGATAGCGAAAAGGAAGCGACGGAAAAGGAAGCAACTAACCCTAGAGGCTTCACAGTGATTGCCGATGGGAGTGAAACGTCGACGTTTATAAGTGATAACAGAGAAGCCTTATCGCGTAATGCTTATAGAGAGAAGGAAAAAGAGGAGTTGGTTTGGTTTAGGTTTGGAGTGAGAGAATGAATGAGCAAAGCGCCAGAGAGAGTGTGTGCAGAAATAGGGTTTTGTTTGTTTTTGTTTAGTGCGTGTGAAATTGAGAAGAGAAACAAGCTATAATTTTCTGTTAGTTTCGGATACTCAGAAGCAAGCCTATGAGTTACGAAGAACACTCCCTTCTCCTTCTGTTTTTTTTTCTATATTATTTAATAATAATAACAAAAAAATTATTTTTTTTTTGTGAGCCCATTTTCTCTGCATGTGCTTTATTTTTGTTACGCATCCTCTCTTGGCCTCTCAAATCCTGATATTGTTAGGACTTTCAAAACCAGAAGAAGACCTCTCAAATCCTGATATTGTTAGGACTTTCAAAACCAGAAGAAGACCGTTCAATTAACCAACCATGAGGGTTTTATTTTTGTCATTTTATGATTTTATGCTGAACAACATTTACATGAATATACAATTAATATAACAAACTTTAGAATGACAACTGGCAAATTTTAAATAAATAATATATATATATATATATATATATATATATATATATATATATATATATATATATATATATACTTTTTCTATTTAAAACAATTACATATTCAAATTAAATTTTAATTTTAATTTGATCTTTTCTCATAATATAATTATTTAATGAAATAACCATTAATTTGAATTAGTACTGTTAGGATTAATATTTTTACTATTTGGTAACTAAAAATCGATGAAATTTAAAGAAGGAAATTTGATTGGGAGGGGCTATAGTTGTCTTTAGATATTCGAAGACTAACAAAATATATAAACGTAAATTAAACTAACAAAATTATTCTTTTTAGAATAAATAGTCTGTTAAATTATTTCACTTCTATATTATTATTTTTTTTTCAATTTTATTATTTAAATTTTGTTATTTTTAGATTTTTTATGTAGGATTTGTCGTCTGTCACCCTAAGTAAAAAATAAAGCAACTGACTACTCTCTCATATTTCTTAAGGTGGTTACTTTTTCCACCTTCTACTTTCAACCATTACATGTTCTAATTGAATTTTAATTTGTTATTTTCAATTTTAATTTGTTCTTTTCTCTAGACAGATTTATTTAAGGAAATATTCATTAACTTTGTAACTGTAAAATATTTATTTGTTTCATTTCAAATTAATATTTTTATTATTTCGTAAATTTTAAAGAAGGAAATTTGATCGGGAGGAGCTGTACTGCATTTGAGGGTCCTTAGATATTCGAAGACCAATAAAATATAAAAACATAAAATTAAACTAACAAAATTATTTTATTTTATTTAGATTAAATTATTTCACTTCTCTACTTTATTTTTTCAAATTATTATTTAAGTTATGTTATTTTTAGATTTTTTTTATTTAGGATTTGTCATCTGGCATCCTATAATTTGTTGTGTAAATATGAATTATTATTAGGTATGGGCTTACTAAGTTGTAATCTTTACTAAAAAAAATTGCAAAGAAGAATGTCAAGCTAAGTTTATGATTGCTACATTTTAAAATATTCAAATTTAAAATTAATTTTGCCTAAATATTTTGAATAGAATGCGTATATTAAATAAATTACTACATTTAATTCTAGATAAAAGGAAATTGTAATTTGTTTTAGGTAGAAGGGAGGAAGCTATTCTCTCAACCAAGTTTGTAAGTCTCAAAGATTTGCACCCGGACTGACAAAAATATTTAAATTAGCAATAACTTTAATTGATTTATATCATAAAAAAAATATTTGGCATAGATAAAAAAATTTAAAATATATATATATAATTTATATCCTATGTGAATATATTATAAAAAAATAAAAATATGAACAAAAATGAACAAAAGTGAATAAAGGATATGAGAATGAAAATATTCTATTTCATGAAAAATAGAGAATTGAATATATACAAATACTGTACCCCATTCTAAATATAGTTAAATAAAAAAAATAAAATAAAATTATTACAATATGATGTGATAATATTATAAAAACAAATAAACAGAATTGATGATAATTTGATTATATCATAAAAATAAAATTACATAATTAGTTTTCTTCTAGAAATCCTCTGAAATAATATGAATGTTAAAAAAAGTAAATATTTTCTTAGTTTGAGGGGTTTTTTTTCATTTAAAAATCAAAATGAATGATAATTTATATATATATATATATATATATATATATATATATATATGTATATATATGAAATATATATAAATTATTCTTAATCTAAAAATGTGTGATTACTAGGTTACTAGAATATAATCTAACAAATTAATTTGCAAAATTATAATTTTAGAAACATATATAATTTATGTTGAGATATTTTAAGAATAAAAATATAGGAATTAAATACTAACCCTATGAATATGTTTATTATTTTTTTTCAAACTACTCATTTTGTTTAAATTGATTTTTTTAATAGATCAAATTTAGTTACTTTTATTCAAATTTACTAACATTCTTTCTTTCTTTTATATAAAAGGCATTACTCCAAAATATATTTTTACGAAAATATAACATCTCAACTTAGGTGGTACTTCAAATCTCAATAATTATATTTTTTTATAAAATAAAATAAAATATATATATATATATATATATATAAGCAAAGGAAAAAAAAATATAAACACATAGGGATCAAACCAAAACCAGAAAACCTATATTCGTACAAACCAAACCTATTTCTAAAAATCCATGACTAATACAAAAAGAAATTTACTCAAACAAAAACAAAAATTTTCTTACATTTCACGCAAAATAATCCAAGGATTCTTAAAAGAATTAACTACCAACATAGAGTCACTTTATACCAATAAAAAAAGACCAACTTATACAACTATCTCAATAGCAAGCATAACTCTACTTAGCTTCACTTTCAAGAAAATATTAATACCAATATTAGAAGCAAACCTCCTCATATATTTTTTTTCTACTACCTCGGAAAGGTTAGTACAAGTAGCAAAACTCAGACTTCCAAGAGCAATACCATCCATGTTACAATTAACAAATCCAATAGCAAGAGATTTTCATATATCCAAAAGAACATTAGAAGCCTTTGACAAATGGATATTAATATTAAACTTCTTAATCAAAACAAAATCATCAATATTAATATTCATCACTCCTTTAAATCGACCGAACTATACCAACCCCTAAATCAAATTCTCTATAGTAATGAAACTAATTGGATTACCAAACTTGCAATCATTTCACATTTTTCACATATCCTACACCACATGAACAACAATAGTCAAACAAATATCATAAACTTGTGTGATACCATTAGTCTTTGGTATTTGCAAAGCAGAAAGATGGAGGTATCATTGAAAGCAATTTATGTATACCTTGAATCCAATTTCAAAGTCAAGCAACCACTATACACTCAAAGAACAAATGTTCAACATGTTTTTGAAATTTCATACAAATATTACACATAAAATAAATATAAATACCAATTTTCTGCAAATTAGTATCCAAAGGCAATCTATTTAAAATTAACTTTCAAACCACCAAAGATATAGTCGAAGGAATACAAGTCTTCTAGATTTTACCTAGCCAAAGATTAGCTTTCACTCATGAAAAAAGATGTTTTGCGGCTTTTTGAGTAAGAATACCATTAGTAGAATCTTTCCAAATTTCATTCTTACCATTATAAAATACATAATCCTTAACAGAAGGTTTTAACCAAGACAAAGTATACTTACAAAAATGGAGAAATTAATCCCCATTCCAAATATTAGGCACCGGTTGAGAGTTTGATAGCCAATTAGTAAGGATTTGTAACAAACTAGTCAAGGATGTATCAGAGAAGTCCAAAATTTTATGCTAGACCCAATGGTAGAAGAAGTATGTAACATCCCTATTTAAAATAATTATAGTAGTTATTTTATTCTTATTTTAAAATAAGTGCTTTAGAAAAATTTATGTGATAAAACTTTAATTTTAAAAATATTTTGTATTCTAAATAGATAAAGTATGAACATTAAAACACAAAACAAGTAGTTTTTGATAAATATTGTGATTAAATGAAAACAATAATAATTATAAAAGTATTATAAAATAGTAGTAACAATATGAATTGTAAAAATAAAATTATAAAAAGATATTTAAAAAAATAATAAATAAAAAAATAAAAAAAAGAAAGATGAAAGCTTATCTTTTCAAAACGAAGAGATAAGAATGAAGGTGATAGAGAAAAAAAATCTACCTGCATTAAATGCAAAGATAAATCATAAGAAAAAATATAAATAGTAAAATCAATTTGAAGCCTTTGATAAATATATATTAATATTAAAGTTCTTAATCAAAACAAAATCATCAATATTATTATTCATCACTTCTTTAAATCAACTCCCAACTATACCAACCCTTATCAAAATCAAATTCTTTATAGTAATGAAACTAATTGGTTTATCAAACTTGCAATCATTTCACATTTTCTAGATATCCTACACCACATGTACAACAATAGTCAAATAAATATCATAAACTTGTGTGATACCATTAGTCTTTGATATTTTTACAAAGCATAAAGATGGAGATATCATTGAAACAAATTTATGTATATCTTAAATCCAATTTCAAAGTGGAGCAACCACTATAGACTCAAAGAACAAATGTTCAACATGTTCTTGAAATTTCATATAAATATTACACATGAAATAAATATGAATACCAGATTTCTACAAATTAGTATCCAAAGACAATCTATTTATTAAAATTATATTTTAATAAAATTTATATAATAAAATTTGAAAAATTTGAAGACTTTATTTTTTTATAAGATTTTAAAAAATTATGACTTTAAAGAAATTTAAATTACAAAATATTAATGAACAAATTTATAGATATATAAGGATCAGATAGAAAGGTAAAATCAATATAAATAAATAAATCTTTTAGAAGTAAAATAGTTTAAGATTAGAATATCAAAATATTATTAAAAAACTGTTTAAAAGTGATAAAATTCTTAATTAAATATCTTGAAATTTTATGTATTGATATTTAAAAGGTTAAATCATTACTATTTTAAATTTATAAAATAATAATTTAAAATAAATTAAAACCGCGAGATGGAGGATGGCAGTAATGGAGACCAGGTCAAAATGGAAATACAAACTTAAATATATATATATATATATATATATATATATATATATATATATATATATATTGTGAAAAAAGATAATTAAATATATTATTTACTATATTATATTAAAAATATATTGTTATAAAAATTTATCGTATAGAATCAAATATTTTGAATATTACGTATAAGGTGAGTAATTATTTATTTCAAAATGCGTCCTAGTTTTAGCCTTTTTCTTCCTTTTTCTTGTTATTCTCATTTTTATTTTTTACATTAATATCTTTAATCATAAATTTTGTGTTATAGCTTTAAAATATTATTAAAAGAAAAATAGAAAAACAACTTATATACACAATGTATATATACTGTCAGGGATACAATATTATCACTTGATCAATGTCTCTATTTGTAAGGTAAGTAACAAATGTTATCCTTATTAATAATTGTATAATATAAATATATCTAATAATATATCAAATAATATTATTAGATAATTAATTTATTGATTTATTATTTTAACTAATTCAATTTTTATTTTTATAAGATTCAGATAACCTCATAATATCATGTTTTAACATTTTCTAGATTTAGGTCTTATTTGGCCACGATAGATTCGTTAATTGTACAAGATGTCTCTTTTTTCAATATATCCTATTTCAAGATATCTTATAATGTCTTTGTTTCGGAAGGACAAAGGTAATCTTATGTTTAAATTAGTTAGAGGTTATAAATAATAATAAATGTCTAATTAATTAATAGTATTTATTTTTATTTTGGAGGTTACTTATTAATATTTTCTATAATATCACAATAAGACTTTTTTTTACTTAATTAGCACATTTTTAGTTTTTATTTCCATAAATTATATTCTTTATTTTTTATTTTCTTCAATAGCACTCTTTATTTTTGTAATTTCTGAAATAGCACTTTTTTGTTTTCTATAATAGCACTCTTTTTTTTAATAGTTATTAAAAACTGTGATTATTAGTTTATTAAAATTAAGATAAAAAATAATGTAAAAATAATTAAATTCAAATTAAAAAAAAAAGAATACAAAGAAAATAAAATTAAATATTTTATAGGTTTTTAAACTAATTAATTATAATAGAAAAAAATGATAAATTATTTATTTTATATTTTATAATAAATTTAAATTTGGCATAATAAATTATACTAAAATAAGCTATAATAATTTTTTGATTGTATTTTTATATTAAAATTGATATTGGAAGAAAAAATTATAATAAATTATAAAATTATTATTTTAATTAAAATTTGTATTTTTAGTTTGTTTAAAAAATATCTAAATAATTAATGGCAAAAATCAAATAAAAATTTGATAAAGATAAAATTTGATTTTTGTTAAAGATAATTTTGATTTTTGATAAAAATAGAATTTGGTTTTTGATAGAGATAAAATTTTATATTTTATTAAAGATATAATTTGATTTTTTATAAAGATAAAATTTGATTTTCGATAAAGATAAAATTTGATTTTCAATAAAGATATAATTGATTTTTTTGATAAAGATAAAAGCTGAGTTTTGATAAAAATAAAATTTATATTTCATTTCACACAAAATATTTTGTGTACCATTAACTAAACTATTTAGTAAATATATGATTGTCATTTATTTCTCTCTTTATGTTCAATGTGTATTGCATAATTTCAGTAATTAACAATTTTTAAGTAATAAACATAACATTTAAAAGCAATTCATAAATAAATTAAATTTTATTTAAAATTTTTAAGCCATTTAATTAATATTTATTTGCAAAAATACTTTAACAATTTTACTTTATTTTTGCTATTAATTATTTAGATATATTTTTAACAAATGAAAAATACAAATTTTAATTCAAATAACAATATTATAATTTTTTCTTCCAATATCAATTTTTAATATAAAAATAAATTATTATAATAAAATACAATCCCAAAATCATAAAAAAAATAATAATCATAATTAATGTACAAATAAAAGAGTGTTATTTCAATAATTAAAGAATAAAGAGTGCTATTGAGGGAAATAAAAAATAAAGAGTGCTATTGAGATAAATAAAAATTAAAAAGGTGCTAATTTGGTAAAAAAAGTCTCACAATTTAAGAAAGATACTTAACAAGCACACTCTTATACTTAAGTTAGTTGGAATTTTAAACAATAATAAATATAATTAATTAATAGTATTTACCTTGAATTTATTGTATTTATAATATCTTAATAGGTTTTTATCTGGATATGCTTAAGTGTTCTAATTTTATTATCATGTGATTAGTATTTGAATTACAATTATATTGTATGTTAAGATGTTACTACTTATTAGATCAAGATTATCTTGACATATATCAAATTATATTGTAAGTTAAGATGTTACTACTTATTAGACCAAGATTATCTTGACATATATCAGTGCACTTGTCTCTAGACTTGAGGAGCAATAGTGTTTCAAATGAATCTATATTTGAAGTGTGGAAATCTAGAGACGAGATTATCTTTCCTCTTTTGACGTTGTAGCTTTTATTTACAACACCAAAATTTGGCTCGCATTTGTTGGACAACAATACCATAATTATGCCATGAAGATGATTTTGTGTTTTGGATGTGTGAGCTCAAATTTTAATCATTAGATCTTTTGAATATTTAATAGTTAGAAAGTCATCATGATAGTTGGTATTTTCTCCTTTTACCTATTATAATATGAGTTGGACAACTCATGTATGAAACCACTTGTAATCTATTAAGTCTAAGAAGTTTTCTTTAATGAGATATTATTCAAGCCTTTAGGTGAGTAATGTTTTTATCAATTTGGTATGAAGTGAAATTTCAGCTCATCAAAAGTGAAATAAGCATATTATGAACAACAAATGTGATAAGATACTAGAGGCAAGTATTCTCAATTTCAAATATTAGGACATAAATACATTTTACTTACCACTTGGCTTCAACAATTGGTTGTTGATTGTTCTAATTGACACTTTCTTGTTAGACTTCACTTCATCGACCTTCATAATTTATATAAATAGAAAAAGAAAAAAAAAACATAATAAACAAGTGAGATAAACAAGAAACTACTACTACTTAATAAAACTAGAGAAGATGCAATTATACTATTATCAAGCAGCTTCATTTATAGTTTGTGGCCACAACCAATTGTTCATATTTTTGTGTACTTAGTGTAACAGTCCAAAAATTGTATATCATTTCTCATTCATCTTTAATAGAAAACACTAAGGATAAAAGAAATATGATTTCAAATTGCAAAACAGTTCATAAAGTAAGAAAATAAGTTTTTTTTTAGCTTGAGCGAAAATATTTTAGCTTTAGTGAGAAACCCTTCGCTTGAGTGAGAATTTCTTCACTTGTGCGAAAATAGATCCGAGACCAGGTTTAGTTCCAATACCATATTTGGTTGAGCGAAAATATCAAAGAAATTTTTACAAAACCAACTTTTATCTATGTCCAAGTATTAACATATACTCCAAGGTTTAAAGTGTTTCGAAAGGTCTCGAGATACATCAAACCTATATTCAACTACTTACAATGCACAAAGAGAGAAAATCACAACCAAATTAATAACTTATACTCCTCTTCAGTGCTTCTGAACCTGTATCTGCATCTGCTTGTGTACATTGTACATTTATTGCATTTCATAATACAACAAGAAAAACAAAGGTAAACTAATGAAATAATATTTTAACTTGTGAAAGTAAAATGAAATGAAATAAATAAATTTTCAAGTTATATTCTCTTATAATTTAAGATTCAAATATCTATCATCAAATAGAATACAAACAGGTATATTATCAAATCACTATCCTTTCTAATCCATTCCAAGCATATTCACTTCATATAAATTAATTTGAAATTACTATACATTGATTTCCTTTCAATCTTCACTACTCTGGTTTCATTTCAACCAAAATGATTACATATGAATCCATCATTAAGTTATAACATATATCATCTATCATCTCATTTCAACCATATTGAAGCATATAAATACATATGTAACCCTTCATTTCCTTTCAACCCCCAATACTTCGGTTTCATTTCAACCAAAATGGTTATATATGAATCTACAAATTAGTCATAACACACATCATATCAATTCAAACATATTAAAGCATATATATGAATATGTAACCATGGTACCTTGATTTCCTTTCAACCCCCAACAATAAATAATTATTCCCAAAACAAGTTCTCAAAATGTAATTAGTTATATAGATAGAGTTTACAGCTAATCAATTTCAGATATCGCTGTTCTAGGCACAATTCCAAAATTTCGATATCGTGAACCTTCGAACAGTTCCGTTGGCAACATCATCAACCCTGTATCAGAAAGATCACAAACAGAAAAAAAAGAAAGCAAAATAGAAATGAAAAAGATAAAGAAGCAAGAACGAGGCAAGGAAGAAGTAGAGAATAAGATACAAAATCACTAACCCTTCCAATTTGAAAGAAACAATCAATCTGAAACCAAGATGAAGAGAAAGATGCAACAAGAATTACAGAAAAAAATGGAGAAAATCAACAATGGTATTCTTTGAAAACCCCGACATTGAGTCGCGTACACTGCCATTCATACCACAATCAAGGGAAGTTGCCAAGTCACGGAACTTTTTCTCCACCTCATTGTTGAGCCTTGCCGAGTACACCGAGCCTTGCTGAGTTGTTGAGCCTTCCTAAGTTGTTGAGCCTTAATGAGTACTGTCGAGCCTTACCCGAGTATCGTCGAGCTTTGCCCGAGCATCGCCGAGCTTTACCAAGCACATCCTCGTCGCAACCGAGCTCCTCAGCGTTACTAACTTCACTCACGACACCTCTTCGCCATCCTCATCAAACCTCATTCACGTCATGCCTCTACCATGTCCTTGATGGAGATCTCTTCACCACGCCTTTTTCGGGTTACCGAGAACCTCCAATACCGCTGCAAGTCCCAACTCATTCATTTCACAAATATAGATGTATTTCAACGTTTCACATCTTTTGTAAATATTCATAATATATTACAAATGACGTATAAGTTTACAACAATAAGAGTTCTACATCAGAATATAAAACTGTTTATTCTATATATTCTAAGACATTAGAGCTAGGTTCTTCATAAGTTAATCATCCGAAAAATCTTCCAAAGATTCTTGCCTAATAACTCTTACTGAGCAGGTTCTGGTTCTACTCATACAACAGGCACATATGGAAGAGAAACATGAAAGGAGTGAGGTCTTTATAAGCCTTAAATATTAATCTTAATAAACTTAACACACAATACAAACAATGGGGGCCTATGACTTGACCTATAACCACAAGAATTACTCTCACTTTATCAGACATATGGATACATATACCACTTTTGATGATTCAACCCTAAACAACAAAATTTATATGGGAAGTGATTAAGTAGTTAAGTATATCTTATCAAAACATTACTACAATCATAATTATTTTCTCAAGAATTCTGGTCATATGCCAATAAAAGATATATATATATATATATATATATATATATATATATATATATATATATATATATATATATATATATATATACTCACTACCTAACCGTGGCGATGCTGAGTAGGTATCGGATAGTATTAAGTTTGGCCTGCGAAATATCCTAATCCAGGGTATTATTCTAAACTATCCAAATATTCACCTACTTGAAATACTTTCTTAGGCCCTATCCGGTTCCTACCTTTCATCCCTTAGCGTAACAAATTGTGACTTTCCAACAATAGACACTCATGTATTAATCTGGTTTCACTCTGAAATCTAAGACTCTTTCACAATAAACATACTTATAACATTTCAAGAATCAATAACATAATGACCATTAGGTTTTTTCGTATATATCTTAATTCATAAATTGTACACAACATTCGAACAAATACAACCAATAATTAATAACATAACATACAAGTAACTTTATTTTATCCAAATTCATCAAAAGTACATACTTTTACCTTATGTGTATTTATATATGAAAATGATATTTAAATTATTACAAAATATAATAAAATAAGAATTAAAACAATAAATTTAAATAAATATAATTATGATAAAACTGGAGATAACTTAAACAAAATAAATAGGACCATGCATTACTAGAGATAAAATAAAATAAACAGAATTAGTGCATAACTAGAGAAAATAAATAAATAAAATAGGAATAGTGCGAAACTAGTGATAAAATAAATGAAATAAATAAAATAAATAGGACCAATGTATGACTAGAGATAAAATAAATAGGACGGATGTAAAACTAGAGATAAAATAAATAAAATAATTAGGACCAGTGTGAAACTGGAAATAAAATAAATCAAATAAATAAAATAGACAAAATCAGTGGATAACTAGAGATAAAATAAATAGGACTAGTACCTAACTAGAGATCAAATAAATATAATCAGTGTGTAACTGAAGGTAAAATAAATGAAATAAATAGAACCAGTGCGTAACTGAAGAAAATTAAAAAATAAGTAGGTCCAGTGCGAGACTGGAGATAAAACAAATAAAATAAAACAGGATCAGTGCGTAGGTTGAGTTAAAATAAAATAAATAAAGTTTTAGACTAGTGCGTAACTAGAAATAAAAGAAATAAAATAACTGGTACCAGTGCCTTGCCTAACTGGAGATAGAAGAAATAAATAAACAAAGGGAGTAAAATAATATATAGTTCAAGATAGTTTAAAATAAATAAAAGATTAAAAAAGCACACATAAGTTACTAAGACTAACATAAAAAAGAGCTTAACCTCACTCCTCTTTACCTTTAAATAAAGAGAGACACTAAGAATAGAGCTATAAATACTTCTAGAAGGTTGCTCCATAATCTCCCTCCCTTTTTCTTTCTCTTTGTCTCTCTCCCTTCCTCCCTTTCTCTCTGTTCCTCTTTTTCTCTTATTTTCTCTCTCTTCCTTCCTTTCTCTTTCTCTATCTTTCTTTTCTTCTTTTTCTCTCTCTTTCTTCCCTTCTTCTCCTCATGTAACATTTTTTTCCGTCCCTCTTTGTTATAATAATTTTATTTTTTTATTATTTTTGTTTTTAACCTAATCTTTATCTTTTGTATTTATTGTAGGTAGATTTTTTTCTACCACCTCCATTCTTATCTCTTACCTTTCAAAGAGAGATAAGCTTTTACTTTTTTTTTTAAATTATAATATTTCTTATATGCTACTTGTTTTGTGTTTTAATAGTTATACTTATCTATTTAGAATACAAAATATTTTTAAAATAAGAATTTAATCATAAAAATTAAAACATAAACTTTTCTAACACTTAATTTTAGAACATGGATAAAATAACTACTATAGTTATTTAAAATAGGGATGTTACATTGGTACTCTTTATTAAATCCAAAGAGGGTGCATTAGCTCTATTCATAAGATTGGATGGACTACCTTTATAATCAAATTTAATTTCATAATAAACTGAACTCGCTTACTAGTTTCATGAACTTGTTACATTGAAGTAAGACCTGTAGTTGATAAATTTGCATAGACAATGTCAATGTATTCGATCCAAAGTCTCATAAAATGAGAGTAGAAGTCAGAAATGGCGAGAAATCCAGTTGAAAAATAGTGATTTTGTGTTCAAGTTGGAACCTTCAAGCAGTGTTATTATGACTATAGATTTTCTTTAAGTAGTCCCACATATATGCAGTGTTGTTGAACGATTTAAGATTGAGGACAATAGCAGGATCAATTGAGCCTGTGATTCATGTCGTGACTTGGGCATCTTTATTGTCCTAATTGGCATATTCATCTTTTGTGTCTCTTTGTTAGGGACAAGAAGACTGCTACCATCAACATGACCCCAAAGGTCCTTACCTCTGACAAAGATTTGGAACTACAATGTCCATACTGAATAGTTCTTACCATTAAGACGTTATACTTTTCAGTAGACATGAGATTGAGGAAAAAAATACACAAAGAACTAAGGTTGAACAAGGAACCAATTGCAAAAGAGACTGATATCATTTCAAACTCAAGAAAATGTTGGTAAAATTTCGTGTTGTTTTTATGTTGGAGGATTATGATAGAAATAGGGTAACATAGAGTTGGTTTTCAGCTCTAAACAATAGCTAAATTGTTATAAATGTTATCCTAATTATGGAGATAAATATAATTATTACAATTGTACAATCCTACAAATTTTGATAGTCACATGATATTTTGTCAAAGTATTTTGTTAAAAATAACAAACATTTTCTTGTTAATATTCCAGCAATTAATTTTATTAACATAATATGCCAACAATTAATTTAAAATATTTCACTAATTAATTCCACAATATTCCAACAATTAATTCTATAATATTTTAGCAATTAATTCCATTGACATGAACAAGGTTGGAATAGAGATTGAACTACTAAAAGAGGAAATCAAAATACCTCATGGACTCCTTGATTCTCCATGACCCAACTAATATAAGGAATGGTGGAGATTCAAGAAAAATGTTTTATTTTGGTAAAAAAGGAAGAAACATTTGTCACTTAAACATTTTTTACTTTTCATACATAAAGAGTCATGTGACTTAGTACATTCTAATTTAATTAAAATAGACATGTGTAAAGATACATGTATACATCATCTTATGCATGGTTCAACATAAACTTTTTTGAAAGTTCAAGGACAAAATCACCTTTCTAAAATAAGATGTTTGAGATTCAGACAAACATTATGTTCATATACATCATACTCCATTTAACTTGGTTAAAAGTGGTTGAGTTTGATCTTGAAAGATGATTGATTATTCTTTGTATTTAGACTTCTTTATTTTTTTAATACCTTTGACATGAATTTGTATTAATATTCTTCAAAAGGGAGAGAATGATAAGGACATCAAGAGAACATTAAGCATCATGTAATATAAGAAGCAAATAAGAACAATAGTCACAAATAGTAAAGAAGAAATATAAGGGATAAATTCAGAGCCCTTAAAGAATATATTATTAAGCAAATTACTTTGTAAAACTTTCTAGAAGTTTCTAGAAATTTAGAGAAGGTGAATAGAAGTGTGAAGGTATATGTCTGCACTTAATTAACTCATTATTGAGGTAGTTAAACAAACTCATACACCTAAGTACCATCATTTGAAGGTGGTTCTTTCTTTTTACAACTTATTTTGTTTTGATTTGATGCTTGGCCAAAAACTTTCTTTAACATCTATAAGGTTGTTTCACATCAAGATGTCACCCCATTGATGATTTATATGAATAAACTTCCTATAAAAAATATCTTCTTAAATGTAATTATAAATGAAATAATATCTCACTTCAATATATTTTTTTCTTGAAATGTTGAATGAGGTTCTTTAGCATAATGACTACATTATTGATATTTTTCTTTTCTAAAACTATATAATTTTTTTTGTGATACTTTAGATATACCAACCGAGAGTAACATTTGATATTATACTATTCTCAACTTCTATGAATAAAGTAATTACTTTTTATTTCTTGCTTGATAAAGAGATGATGCAAGATCTCATAAACTAATATCCTCCGCTTATACTTTTTATTGTCAACTACGTTCCTAATATAGTTTGTGTCGTAGAATCCTACTAACATAAACTAATATCCTCCACTTATACTTTTATTGTCAACTACATCCCTAATATAGTTTGTATTGTAGAATCCTACTAATATGAAATCTTGTGTTTTCTTATAATACAAATAGATTAATGAAACTAATTAGATAATAAAAAAAATTACATCTTTAATATGTAATTTTTTAAGATCGTAAAGAAATCTAATATAAAGACAAATATTATACATAATATCAACAATGTTATAACTCTTAATTGTAAAGTAGAATAAAAAATTTAACATTATTTGATTTGTATCTTCATTATGCATTTGTATCTTCATTATGCATTGTATTTTAATTATCTTTATAATTTATATTTTTAAAATTATAATATTAATATTTTTCTCTTAATTATTTATAGTTAATTTTATGTTATATTTGTATTTTAAATGCTATAGCCAACAATATAAAGTCACTATATAAACAAAGAACTTTAAGTTTACACATATTACAAAAATGCAGTTAATTGTATTAAATTTTACCAATAATGAAGTGAAAGTATTAAAAACAAGAAAAATAAGTTTTTTTTTTCTTACGATTAAATAGAGACAGTATTAGATGTTCGTTTCTTGCACTTCTTAACAAACCAGTATTTAGATTAAATTTTAAAGATGCATTAAGATATTCTTGCCTTTTACTTCATTTACTTCATGATAATATTCTACAAGTTTCATGTTACATTTTACTATTTTATGTTACATATATTACGATTATAATTTCATATTGATACTACTATAACACAATTGTATCATTTCTATTTATAACACAATTGTATCATTTCTATTATTTATGAGTATGATTCCTAAGAAATGAATTATCAAAAAACCTTGTGAAACAGATAGACAGCCTAGCTATATAACTTTCATTTAATTAAAAAACTTATTTTATTTTATTCAAAGATTATTAATAAAATCAAAGTGTTCTAATTTAGTATATATGACAATTATATTAGCATTGAATTAACGAAACACATTATAACAATCAAATATTCAGAATTTCAAAAATACTTATACCTCAGATATAAATATTACTGGTAATATAATGCATTAAAATGTATTTATAAATAACCTTTATTACAGTAAAATAATTAATAAATTTTACTCTACATTTATTTAAAATTATACTGTGATGATTTGTAACATCAGCAATTAAAAACAGTTTTCAAGTAATGGTTTCAAATCGTCATTATTTGTAGTAGTGTCATTGTTAAATCAAATTTAAGCTAAAGGGGCTAAATTAGAAAATTTAAATAAAGGAAACAAATTACATAAAATTGAGGAACAAAATTCAACAAAAAATAATAATGAAACTAGAAAAGTAACTAAGCCAATTAAAAAAAAAAACTTTTAATTTCCTTTTTTTTGTAAAATTGACCAAAAACAGCATAAAAACTTTATCATGTAGAATCAAACCCTCATGAAAGAAAAGAAACGGATCAAAATGCCCCAAAAAGCTGCAATGGCCTAGCATCTTCCACTGCAGACAAAATAGCCCCTACCTACCAACCCTATAACCTTTAACCAAACAACAAGAGAAAAAAAAATACCCTGTTAAACAGGCAGGATTGAGGCACCTGTAACTTATTGCAATATTTGCAAAATGCAGGGTTCTAATCAAAACCCACCCCTCTTCTTTCACTCTCAAATCATTGGCCTTCAGAACAAAAGGAATGGAACTAATCATCTGCCATCAAAAATATGAAACTTGGATCTAACTATGATTAAAGAAACACTATGTCACGCTTTAGATCCAGGATCAGTAGAGCTCAATTCAGCAGAAGATCCATGCAGGTTAGATGCATAAGATTCGAACAACTTGGACAGCTTTGGCTGCATTCCCTGGCATATCTTGAATGTAGTTGGGTCCAAGTTCTTGCACTGGAAAACAAAAGCCAATGAAAAGTAAGTAAACAAACCCAATTCGATCACAGAAAGTGGCATTAAAATGTAATTTGGTGCGGCATGAAAAAACCGATAGCAGAAGAGTTCGATCAAGCATGAATTTCAACAAATCGTCCAAAAATGAAATTTGAACTCATTCCGTTAAACAAAACAAGGACTTTTTCACAAGGGGGATCAAAAGTTCACATAATACATTTTCATTATATTGATGTATGATAAAACTAAGCACATTTAAATTGCAATTATAATAATCAATACTAAACTAGATCGAGATATCCTTACCTCCTGATAGAAAGCATTGATTTCCTCTTCTGTAAGGCCCTCATCCTCGTCTGAGTTCTCCTCCCAGCCAAGAGAACGAAGGAATGCAGCTTCTTCCTCATCTGGATATATTGTAGAACAGGGAATTGATTCTTTGTCTTCATTATCAGAAAGTCTGTGAACCTCTTCATGAGCATGGGCATTACCATTGCTAGTCAGTTCGGTACCATTCCCAAGAGACTGGGGACTTGCAGATTCGTTAACTATTTCCCTATTTACTTCATCAGATTTCTCCACCATGGGAGATGAAACCATCGGGCCAGAATCTGGAAGAACTGCAGAAGAATTCATCAATGTTTTCTTCTTAATGAGATTGAAGAAATCATTCCGGCTCTGCACTTGAGAGATGGAATGCTTCTTATCCAAACTTGGACCTAACTTCAGATCCAAAGAAGCAGATTTCCTTTCTGTGGAAGATTTTAGGTTATTGGGGTTCCTCAAAGGAGTAGAAGCAGAAGCAGCAGCAGGATGACTTCCTGATTTGCTGTTAGAATAATTGGTTGGATGTGATACATCCTTGGAGGTAGGAGAAGCACCATTTTCCCAAACAACGGATTTCAGATCAGTAAACTTTCCAGATGTCTTTGGTGCGTCAACTTTGGCATTTATACTGCGAACAGATTGGCTTGCAATGTGCAATGCAGAGGGTTGCAGTGGCACACTCTTGGTAACTGCATTCATCTCAGCATTTCTGATAGCTGATTTGGGCTTCGATTTCTCAGAATTAAGAACCTGAAAAGAAAATTACACATAATATCTTATCTTTTATTGAATACAAGAAAGTGAATATACACATGAAGCCAGAAATAGATATAAACTTCCAAAGTTTTGGAAGTCAACGTTAAACAAGGAAATATCCAATTTTGATATTGTTTAAAAGATGCATCCTATACACAATCCTTATTTCTTCCACCAGTTTCTATAAAAACATGGAAACAAATGAAGCATACATAATAACATAATAGCTTACACAATCAATTTTAAGTATCCTCTAAGGAAATCAGAGATTTCAAGTATAATATCAACATCCACAAACCCATCCGAGGTGAACTAACCATAGAAGCATGGAAAACAATGTAAGATTGCAGGAATGGGAAGATAGTAAAAGTGAAAACACGGTGGGTTACAATTAATGCAGGTAAGAACCAGCTTATCGTTACATAAACCATACGATTACAGTTATACATAGAAATGTCTCAGTATATTTCTTTAGAAACCTTATACAAATTTATTTAAAACTTATGACAATTATATTATGCCCACCAAAAAAATTAAGGTTTTAAGTTATTGGAATATGAAATCATGACAGATCGTTATTCCAGTGAACCACAAAGTCCCAGCACACAGGACCCTTGTACCCCATATAGAAGATATGCTTGATGAGAGATAGGTAGTTCAGGGCGGTGTTATCAAAATTCACCCATATACACATAGCATGGCAGCCTATGGCACCACCCTAGAAGGCCTCCCTGCACAAATTGCCACGAAGGAGGTTAGGCAGAAAATCTGCCATGGCACTGCATTCAACAATATTGGTCTAGAGTCCACAACAAATGCACAGGTAAGTTCTTGGGTACTCATAGTGAACCAGTATTAAGGACGTACACATCAGATCAAATTCACCAGGTTTAAAAAGTAGACTAAGGCACTCAAAATCAAGATTATAGTTTGGATCATTAAGGGCTTACAAAATCATAACTCGTGGGATTGAAACATGGAGTGTAGATTCTACTTCTAGATAAATACAATATACATACATATACATATATATATATATATATATATATATATATATATATATATATATATATATATCCTTAAAATAAGTCACAACCATGAGTGAAGGAGACAACAGATCAGGTTTTCTTTTAGGGAAGGCGGTTGCTTAACAAACAAGAAGGAAGGAAAAAAGTAACATTAAATACGTGGCAGCTACGTGAAACCAACTGTGCATTAAAGATACCAGTTTTTACTATTGGGATTGGGTTTTAACCCAAAAACTCAGAATGTGACACTACACAACATGGTGGAAAGTCCACGATTTCCATAATTTCCGATGACGATTCCAATCCCACTCCTTGCATGGGCTCTAAATAGGACATGGTGTGGGCAGAACCATGAATCCGATTCCACATTTTAAATTGCGATTTTGACTACACTGGAGTAGACAGTTGATGACATTCCCAGCATGTAGTAGTCATAAAATGAAATATTTGTCACATCGTTGCAGTGGGCAAGGAGCACAAAAACATCACTAATAAGAGACCACTACTTGAATATGACATTACTTCATAACTCATTCAGGCTACAAGATCGTGCTTAAAACAAACAGGAAAAAAAAAACATTATTAAGAATTCCAAATTCCTAATGCTAGTACATAACAAAAGTATCGAACTTAAGGACTCAAATTTTCATAAATATCTTTTCAAATTTAGATGAGAATAGAAAGGCTGTAGTTTTATAAAACAATTTAAACAGACCTCAAATGAGGCTACCCTAGATATCTGCACACATATTATACCTAAGCCACTAACCGAGGTCAGCTAACGGATCACATGTCTTCATTTGGCATTTGGTTCAGCTAGAAGGAGGTCAACTGAGAGCCTGAGATAAGATGATAACTAAAGCAACTTGTGCCTTCCATAAACACCACTCTTCTATAAATTCACGCATTACAGAGCAACAAGGAGTAAAATAAAATATGAAAAAGAAATCAGTAAGTGAAGCACCAATTCCTGTTTGAATTTCTAATACAAAACAAGAATAAAAACTAATAAACACTCGTTGAAATAAGCCAAGAAAATAATGAAGTCAAGCATCTGTTTAATTGTTATATCTTTATTCCTTTTATTTCACTGAAATATAAACAGAAGAAAGAGGAGTAGAGCATCAAGATAATAGACACAACACAACATAGGTCTCAGGATTAAAAGTTAAAATTATTCTACAAATTCTGCTAGCTGGAATAAAAAATAGTAGGGTGACATTATTACAAGAATTAGGGTCTGTTATGTTACAAAGATAGAAAACGAAAGAAAGTGGGATGAAAGAAAAGGTAAGGAAGAGAGATGAAATAGAGTGAAAAGTGTACTAGTTCGTTTGAGGAGGAAGTGAAATTAAAATGAAGAAAAGTTGTCATTTCAAAAAATAATAAAAAACTAATCAAATTGAATAGTTGTACAACTACGAAGCTATCCATATCTTTATTAATTGATGTTTAATGAATGAAATGACTTTTTAATTTAACACCTTCAAATTAAGATCTCATTTTTGTCCAATATGTTTATACTTTGATATGTAATTATGAAATACTAATTATTACAAAAATTACAATATTTAAGCTACTTAAATTAATAAAATAATATCACTTTGAAACGAACATCGTCTAACCATATCTTGAAGAGAGATAAGAGAGGTAATATTAGAAAATACTAGTTTGTTTTACACTTCCAACTTTTTTATCCTTGCATGTAAATGAAAAATAAAACATGTGGGAACCAATGGAATTCTTCAATCCTTTCTTTGCTACCGAACAAGGGAAGTGTTTTCTTTCTACTCATTCCCCTGCTCTAGTCAATTTCCACTCTACACTTTCCTTTCAAACAAACAAACCCTTAATTTGAGTTGTAATTAATCACTATATCAAATCACTAAATGACAAAACAAACTATCGTGCAAAAGGATTTTAACAAAAACTTCTCAATCAACTTGTTGAATTATATGATGTCATATGTCTATATTACCTTCAAAAAGATAATGTACCTGAGCATCATTAAATGCAACAAATAAAAAATAACGCTATAAACACAAAAGACAAAAAAACAAAGGTAACCTTTCTAAATCTGATAGTGTGTTAGACTACACCCTAAACCATCAAAAGACTCCAGGCTATTCAAAAAACTTTTCAAATTGCCAACCTCAACTCAGTTCCTAAATAGCACTCCAAAAACAACAAATTCTAACCCTACCACTACATGGCACTCCATAATGCAAACAAACTAAACTGCCAAAGTACAAGTGATAGTACAGCTTATTTAAGCATGTACGCTAATTAAAAATTATGCACATAATATCAATTAAAAGATAAGATACACATGGTTAAAGATTAATTACGAGAAATAAAATCCTGCAATGCAATATAAAATAAAATAAATCTTGCAAAAAAATTACAACAGTATTTCACAAGGTGATTCTCTTACCGATGCTTTAGGCATTGAGGGTGTTACTGGAATCAACTGTCTTGACTGCTTGATAGCCAGTTTCTCGAGCCTTTGGGTTTTCACTAGCACCTACAATTGATTAGGGGCCTTATTACGTGATCATGGACATATATATATATATATATAAAATAAATACAATTTAAAGAAAAGTACAAGAATAAAGTAGCTGGAGACACAGATACTGGTTCAACTACCTGGGGAGCAGAGCGAGCTCGAGATGGAGTCTGTGCCAATGCCTCAGCCATATTAAGACTAGCTGTTGTACTTGATGCTACAGACCCAGTAGTTGTATTAACAGTGTGCTGTACTGATAGAGATCCACCACTGCTGCTCCCAATTATAGCAGGCACCTCTGCTAGTGCAGATGTCCATCCCTCCCCTCCAATCAAAGCGGAACTACCTACGGGCAGGCTCTGACTAGTAGCACCACCCAAACCAGGAGAGGAAACCCTAACCACTTCAGTTGTTCCCTGCTTTTCTTCAGTACTAAGTGATGGAAAATCCTTGTCAAAAACAGCTTTCTGAATACTACTATTAACATTACTTCCGGAAAGAATGCCATTGCTATTGCTCTGATGGCTACTGCCACCAGATTTAGTATCAACTCTACGGGGTATAACCTCATTCTGTTTCCTGGAAACCATTGAATGAGAACGACGCAATGTATCCCTCTCCATCCTTCCAGAAAAGAGGTTGGCCAATGGGTCAGAACCATCAGAGTCCCAGATATCTCCAAAACTGGATCTATCTTTCTCTCTGTCACGGTCTTTGTCACGATGGCTTCTGTTGAAACTACTATAGGCATGCTTGGCAGAACCATTTACAGAACTCCTCCGGGAATTTGATGAGGATGTCCGTTCAAGAAACAGAGAACGAGAACCATCAAAATCACTACCATTCTTAGAAGACCTACTCCTTGCATGATGGGCTAGAGAAGGAGAATCTACAGAACAATGTCATGATAGTTAGTATTTTTTTTCCCCCTTCTCAATGGTAAAATACATTAATAAAATCAATAGCCAAGGTTTTAAATTGTGTAAATTGCAGACAAATCCAGCCGCAATTGCAGTCACAGTAAAAAAAAAAAAATCATTGCCACAACTGCAATCATGGAGAGTCAAAAAACATTGATGTTATAAAAAATAATTGCCACAATCCTATCCTTCTAAACCTTGTTAATACCCTCTCTTTCACCCGGGAAACACGTGGCCATAAAGAAACAATATTCATACATGTGCAAACACAGCATTCTGAAATAAAACAAAACAAAAGAATTACAAATGCACATAATTCAGATAGAATATCTAAATTACCATTGTGAGTAGACGAAGATGGAAAATGTTGGAGTGAACTGCCAGACCCGGCAACACTTCCAGTACTTCTCAACCATTCTGGAACTAATGTGGGTTCACTTCTTTCCATAACTAAGACTGAACATCATCAGAAACAACAAAAAATAAATTGGTGCACCTCTTAACCAAGTCCACTCCCAAGTAGCACTGCCACACTTGTTTGTATAGTGCACAAATCCCCCTCTCTACCGTGCACCAGTCATCACTCTTAAAAAACCCAACCTAATGAAGAAACCAAAGAGCGCAAAATCCCTTCCCAAGCAACAAGAAATACCAGCACTTCCACATTGAAGTTCAATTACTCCTCAATCCACTATCCTTCAACAATATGAAAATAAAGAACCGCAGCCGTAACTGCTCCAAAACAAGTCCAGAAACACGACGATATGTTCCCCCAACAAGAAACCTGAGTATTGCAAAACAAGCAATTTTGCGAAGGGCGAGCTTCTCAAAGCTACGCCTCCATTATCAATCAAAACACGGATTTCCACTATAACCCACTCGCAGATGTTCCACCTCTCAACACAATTCAAAAAACCAAGAATTGGGAAAATCGTCGCACGACCACGGCAACAATGCCAGAACTCAGAACTCACAGCATTGCAAACCCATCCGTTTCTCCAAAATTACAAAAAAAAAAAAAAAAAAAAAAAAGAAAGTGATTTTACAAAATAAAATAAA
>Ga0209700_101880_pt1 | contig 43493 bp, 23 predicted proteins | sample SiratroredBW_FD_187528 | JGI IMG/M metagenome (GOLD analysis project Ga0209700, IMG submission 187528) | Root nodule microbial communities of legume samples collected from California, USA - Siratro red BW (SPAdes) (version 2) | ecosystem: Host-associated > Plants > Roots > Nodule | place: USA... | reverse complement strand
TTTTTATTAGAATTTTTTTTTTCTTTTTTTTTTTTTTTTAATTACTTGTTTGGAGTTGTCGTATTGGAACGCGAAAAATATATCAAATTGGAAGAAAGACAGTGAACTTTTTCTTTATTTATAATGATACTCCTTTTTGAAGACAAAGACAAAAATAAGCACGGTTTTTATAAAATGGGATGAGTCCACACTGCATAATTTGTTCACAAGATTAAGTGGAAAACAAAACAAAAATACATTGTTTATGATATTTTCGTGTATTAACCTCTTGTGCTCAGTGTTTGATGGGCATTGATGGTAATGTCACATCCGATTAACTCGTTCACATTACTGGTTACGTTAATAAATAATAGATATGATTATTGTTTAATTGGTAGTAATAATGGAATTTTAAATGTATTTTTTTTCAATAATTTTATTTTTGACCAAAAACAATAAATACGTTATTAAAAAAATAATAAAATTCAAGGATAATATAGTAATTATAAAAAAAAGTCTCATGTAATTGAACGTGAATAAATTATTGAGTTATACACTACTCGTATACTTTCGTATAAATGGAGACATGTAAAACATCTCATTTAATGGAATGCACGAAATGTATAAAGGTTGTATATTAAAATTAAAATTATATGTAGTTTCTGTTAAATTTATTTTTTAAAATTGTAATATAAAATGCTTACTAATTATCAATGATTAGTTCTTATTAAAAATTATGATTGGTCACTCTAGTAATATCTTCTCTCACCGTTTTTATTTCCTACATAAAATTTGGATTCAAACTTTTCTTAGGAAATCAGATAATTTTATTTAAACCAATCAATTGTTGGCTATTAAAGTTTAATTATACTAGTAAATATATTTTATATAATAATTTAATTCTAGACTCTGATATATAATATTGCCTCTTATTATTTGTAACAAAAAAAACTTCACACACATAAGAAAGTCAATTAGCTACATTAAAATATCCTTATACCAAAATAAAGAGTACAAGTTATGATGGTATAAGTAAAGGTCAAACATTAATTAAAATCAAGGTAATCCCGGCGAAAATATTACTAAATAAAGTAGAGATAATTAAAACTTACTTGTATTTGACAATTCAGTGTATATATATATATATATATTTTTTTTTATTTTTTTCTGTGCATGGAAAGTGTTTTTTTATTCTCTTTTTTAATCTTCATACTTTCAGCATGTGAATGAAAACAAGCAGGAGGGAAGGGCCTTTCAACCCTGTTCACAGACATAATGCATTTGATCCACGTTACCCCAATTTTCAAAGATCCCACGTAGTAATATAATAATAATTAAAAAATAAGAATAGATATGATAGTAACAATGATATATTATTAAAATAAAATACTGATAATATTTATAATAATAGTAATAATAATAATAATAATAATTTATTTATGTTTACATTAAATAATCTTTTTAACATCATAAATTAAATAATTTAAAAAAAAATGCTTCTTCTCAACCAATCTTTATTTTTACCATTTTATACGTTTTGATTCATATTTTATTTTTCTCTATCTGTTTATTTTTTTTCAATGCCTAACTTAACCCCCATAAGGTGGTAAATACGGAATTAAAAAAAAAAAAGTCGATGATAATAAGTTAAGGTTGAAACCCAAATTCAAATAGTGCAAAAAATACGAAACAAAGGATTGAAATCGATCTTAAAATCTTGTAGAGTTAAAGAATTTAATTTTATTTAATTTTTTGTTGTCTACTTATATTTTTCTTTTATAAAAATACCCCATATACATGTTAAATACACGTAGTGTTAAAATAAGGTGAGTGAGTTACACCTTGCAGAGAAAAAATAATTAGAACAAAAGATGTTAATTATTGTGTTGGAAAATAATAGAAAATAATAAATAAAAGAAAGATAATTGAAGTGGATAAGATTGGGTTGGCATGATATGGGACCCTTTGAATGGCAGTTGTTAGTTGACGAACTGTTCGTTTGTGTCGGCAACAAAGGACATTCCATTTCATGTGTTTAAGCATATTCTTTCTCACACAAAAAAATAACTATAAAAAAAAAACATAAATTAAGTTAATATGTTGTTGTTGTAAAAAAAAATTTGATGAATGACTAGTGTAAGAAAAATATATCATCCATCCATAAAAAAACTTAAATGTTCCTTTAAATATCTCACATCTTATCAGAGAGATACGATCTTATTAATAATAATAATAATAATAATAATAATAATAATAATAATAATAATATAAATCTCATCTTATTAAATTAATTTTATAAGTATAAATTAAATTTAAACTTTTTCAAATGATATTAGAACACTAAAAACCTATCTCAACAAAATTTGTTATGGCTATAGACTTTGTATACTTTTATCTTGAATATCCTAAATGTGAAGTGTGTTAGAAACAATTTATCTTGGTGATTAAAAACTTTATATTTTTAGAATGATTTTGTGGTTAAATTAAGATTTAACATTTAAATTTAGTTATGCTTAAATTTCAATTTCAAAATAAATAATTATCATAAAAAATAATTATTATCAATTATTATATAATAATTGATAAATAATGTACTTTTTATATTTTAAATTGAACTAAACTTTACACCTATAAGCGAGTTACATGTGAAGACATACAAATTGTCTATATACACAGGTAGATAATTTGTTGTTTCCAACAAGACTTTAAGATTGATATAATATAAAGGTTGTCTATAGATCAAATCTCACAAAAAGCATAAAAGAAAATAGCACATCAAACATAGGTAACCATTTGTCACACGAAACCACACAACTTATTTGTGACCTCACACTTGTGCTATTAATATCTTAGTTAATTAGAAATCAGAAAATAATTTAATTTTGGTTTCAGCAGGTAAGAATAACTGATTTTAACAGATTATACATGTGATTATGCAATTTAATGGTGTTATAAAGGAAAACCATAATTTAAGAGCAACTATCTAAAATACTGAATACATTGAGCAAAACAATGATAGTAAAGCACTAGATTAATTAAAAAAATTTCCACTTAGTAAGAATAAAGAACTATTTATGAATCAAAAACTGTGGAAATAGTTGTAGAATGAAATAAAATAAAATTGATAATTTGGTTTGAAGAGAAGGATTTGAATTGAAGGAAACTTGGGTGGCATATTCAGCCTTACACGTATTGGGCATATATGGGACACTGTTGTGACAGTTGAATTAACTGATTGAATTTAGGACTTTAATTTGGGAAGATTAAAGATTGTGGGTCAAAATAGAGCCACGTGCTGCTGCCACGTATACAACACGGAGTAATATAAATAAATAAATAAATAAAAATAGGGGATTATGTTAGTGGTTGGATTCTCGTGACGTAACTTCATGAGATTTGAATAGCAGATTATTTAGGGATCACATGCATTGTTCATAAATTATGTTTTGTTTTTATCTATGATTTTATTTTATTACAAAAGTATAATAATTTTGTTGGTTTGAGTTTTGCTTAATTGGAAAATTCGAAGTTCATTTCGAATTGAACTACAGAGGGTCGAGTGATTTTTAAAGAAAAACTATTAATGGGAAAAACGAATTATGTTCTTTCTCTATTTCGTTCAAAATTTAATTTATTTAAGAGAAAACCAACTTCATATTTATAAACAATTTTTTCGAACTATGTTCACAATACATTCATTAAATACGGTATTTATTTACTTTTTTTCATTCATAATATACTATACTTTTTATTTTATTTTATATAAATAATTTTTTTACTTGTAATTTAATATTCTATGCTATATAAACATAAAATATTTTGGTTTTTATTAAAACCTAAATTCTGGAATACTTGTCTAACCTCAACTTGATTTTGTTAGAGTAATTTTATTTTTTTATATTTAAGATTTATGGTATATTGAAACGAATTTCTTCAGTCTTTTTTATAAAAAAAAAATAGAAGGAATAAATAAATTTATTTTTTGTAAGTTAATACAAACTTATACGCAATTACGAATATTGTTTTTAAAAAATTATATGGAAGAAATTTCGAAAATTAATTTATATTATAAATTATTTTAATTTGTAAAATTGTAATTTTCTTTTCTATTATATTTTTCCAGATATGTTTACAAAATGTCCGTCTAATTGAGTTATTTAGAGATATCCTTATTCAACTTTTCAAATTAAGTTTGAATATGTAATAGTACTGAGATTTAAAACCAATTCATACGTACATTATAATATTTTTCCCAATGAAACTACAAATTTAAATATGGTAGAGATGGTCCCTTGCTACTTTTTGTTTTATGAGGATATGGATATTCCTTACATTGTGTGCTTATTATCAACCACGTGTCTAATGTAATTAAATAGAAATAAACATTAATGTTAAGTGAGATACCGAAATCAATAACAATTATTGCGTCACAACATTGCCGACATGAAGGGTCCAAACCCAAGCCCAATAATAGGACTCCCGAACATTAGGCCCAAATACATAAAAAGGCTTCAATTACGTTGGGCGGATCAGGTCCATTATGAAGCCCAACCCATGATTATGGTCCTAGATTGATATTTATTCTTGCATGCAGGAACCATAGGGGGTTGAGACACTACTGGGGTCTTAGGGGTAAAACTGTTGGTGTCTCTAAGAAGCGCTGAGCTTAAAGCTCTCACTTTGTTCGCTTTTTCTTACTGTTTTTTTGAACAATGGGATATATTATTTTGTTAGAGATAACAATTTTATTTTGAGAATGCATTTAGATTTTTCTGCATTTGAATTTTAATTGTGATTGGGTTGGTTGTTTTTTTTATTCCCTTATGAATCTTCTTTTTTGTCCCCAGTTGTCCCATTTGTAGGGGACGCCACGTTGATTTCGGTTAAAATTTGGCTTAATATTGAACAAGATTAATGTATGATTACCCAAGGCCTACATAGTGCTTGAGTGATATTTGGTATGTGAGCATAAACATAACTAATATCTATTGTATATTAAGATAATAACGAAGGATGATGATGTTTTTGTTGAAGTTAGTTATAAAACCCTTTCACATATTTCACAGGAATCAAAGAATTTTGTCAGTTGTATAAGTTTGTCATTGATTTGTATTTTATAATTATTCTTAATGTTAGTAAGGTGTATTTTCTTATCTTTTTACTTCACTGATTATTCCATGTCTTCTTAGATTATTCTGTAACAAATAGTAGGTAAATTATTTCATGAAAGTGAATTTAGTACAATTAGTTAAAAATGTTCTAATGAAAAGGATTCATATTTTTTTTTTCTTTATCGTCAAATGGTTTATTATTATTTAATGATGAAGTGAACCAAAAATAAAGGTTGCTTGCATGTAAGTGAAATGGTAACTAACACGTTAAGTTCAGACGCATGTCCAATTATTGAGAAGAATAAAACATAAAAAATAGTAAGAAAATTTTGTGAATACTTTTCAAGAAATTTAAAGTGCATAACTAACCCAAATAATATTTTGCCGGAGTTAATCCAACCTACTCCAAATTAGAATATTAAAGTCTAAAAGTTTAGTGTTGAAGCATTTGTGCAATGTTAAGGGCATGACCGAAATAAAAGAGATGATTGGACTAAACTAAAATACAAATAAAATAAAATAAAACAAAACTGAACTATTTTTAGTTCGATTTTAAAAATTCTTAAACTATTATGAGAATAAAAAAAAGTTTACATAATTATTTACCATTTGTTCTTGAAGTCATTGATTTTTTGGGGTGAATTTCAATTAACTTATTTATTACTAAAATCAAATCAAATTAGTAAAATTTGTATGTTATTTTTTTCAATATTAATTATCAAAAATGCATTCCAATAGATACTAGTGAAAAATGGCCTGTTTCCCTTCGTATTAAATCTTCAATATTTATTAGTTCATGAGATATAATTCTAAAAAAGGTTGGTGATGCATATATAAATTTTAGTTGAAAAGAAAAAGACAAATTCTGTCTCATCTACTAGTAAAAGGGAAATTTAAATAATTAACTTAGTTCAATTTCTAGACAAAAATAAACAATTTAAAAATGTAGATCGTTGCAAGTTATACTAAAAAGATAGTTCAATCTGCAAATGTAAAGTGTAGTTAACTGTACTATTTTTTTTAATTTGCTTGAACTGTTTCGTACTTCAGATTAATTTGGAGACTTTTTAGTTTAAGTCAACTTTTATACAATTTAATTCAATTTTATGTTGAAATGTGTTATGAAATAAAATAATTTTGACAGTTGGCGATTTTTGATAGTTCGCAAGACATAATTGTTCTTCCGTCTTACACCTTGCAAGAATTGCCGAGGTTGACTGTTATTCCTGTCAGAAACATTGACCCTGAAAGGCTCGTGTGCTGCACACCACACACCGCTCAAATTACTTACTGATTAGTAACAAAATGCTAATGCAAGGCATCCAATACATTGACGGATTAAAGATTAATCAAATTCATTTTGATGAAATTATTTTAAGATGTGTATCTCATTCAAATGGGCACGAAGCATTTCCCATGCAATTCAATCAGTGGAGAGCAAACAATGACCAACTTTAATCTCCGTACACTTGCACTGTTTCTAAGCCTCAGAAAATGAAAATAAAATATAGATCGAGCGGACGGAGAGTCAAAAGAAGGGGCAAGAAATAACTCATTAATGGAACTCACGAACTTTACTTGGTTTACTAGTGATCACTTTAAAAAATGTCTAACGAAGTTGAATCAACAAGTGATCCTCAAGTCGGTCACATCATGTATGTGATCCAACATTTCCAATGGACAAGCTTCTTTGTGTCTTCATCAAAGCCGAAAAAGTTAAAACAATAAGGACTTTAGAGGACAGGAATTACTGGGGAGATGTTCTTGAGCATATTTAATACAATAATACACAGCGTAAAAATAAAGACTTACTAGGGTTATTGTTCAACCTTCAGACCGGCTTCTATGCGTTCAATAAGCTGATCTGCAGTCAATGCTCCCTCCTGGAAGTCATCAAGACCAAAAAATTTTCTTGCTTAGAAGGTGAAGATGGTTGTTTGGAATATAGAGATAACAGAGAACACCCTTTGTTTTATTTTGTTTTGTCAAATAAGCAGATGTCTATGTAACTTCATAACAAAACTTCATAGGTAAATAACAGATTCAGCTCAAGAAAATCTGTCTAGTCTCTACCAGATAAGAAACAAATTTCAAGAACACCAAAGAAAAGGCTGTGAACAGACAAGCTCCAGACCATATCATTTCAAGCTATATGTACCTTCACACAAATATGATGGGGGAAAGCATTTGAATGTTCATGAGACTCGTTGTATTGACTGCAGACAGAAGACTATTTTAAACATTCTTGAATGGATGTACTAAACTAGCAATTAGGCTCTTTCATTATAACTAAACCAAATTTGTTTCCCTTATGTCAAAGTTAACAAGCCTAGGGGAAAATAAAGGTGAATGGGCCAACGTCAAAGTTTTAATCAAAATTCGGAACTAGATTATTCCTTTAGATGAAGGTCGTCTACAAGTTGTTGTGCATAAGAGCTAACTTCAGGCAGTGCCCAATAAGAGGGCAAAAAATAGCTACTTCTTTCATTAGCTGGCTTAGTAATCAAATGCAGTACTATGATGGTTTGGATTCTTCACATTACAATTTCAAATTCCCAACAAAACCAAAGAAGTTCAGTGGCATTGTTAATTCTACGTTTACTATATCTCAGAACATAGCAACATTGCTGATGCAAATATACTTACAAAAAGAAACAAGAAATTCAGTTTCACAATTCAAATTTTAATGCCATGTCATGCCATTTTAGGCCAAGTCTCAGTGCGAGGAGTCATCGCAGAAGCAGAACCAGAAGCTTCCACATATTATGAAGTGTCACATAGACACGATTAACCACCAGGTGCAAGGAAAACATAACTCAAATGAAAAAAAAAAAAAATTTACTTACAAAACGATCATAAGGTTCTCCGTCCTTAAACATGATGAAAGTTGGCAACGCCTCAATTCTGTATTTGTCAGCAATGCTAGGATACTTCTCAGTATCAATCTTCACCACCTGTATCTTATCCTTAAGCCGAGTGCTTACTTCATTGAGTATGGGAACCATGAATTGACAAGGACCACACCTGCAAACCAGGTCTTGGGTCACTCATTAGTTGCTATCATATAACAAGTTAAGAAAACAGTTGCAACCTCAAAAAACACCAGTTAACAAAAACCGACATAACACCCTGCGAGCAAATACAGAGTAAAGAGCAAACAGAGGGAGAAACATACCAGGTTGCATAGAAGTCAACCAATACAGGCTTTTCAGAATTCGCAAGCAAATCGTCAAACGAGTTAAATGTTTGTTTCTTAGCTTGAACCTACACACAACAATACACCAAAACACTTATAAGCCATAATTGGCTAACAATGTTGAACAGTTTAACAAAGTTAAATAGTCAAATTAATATCCAGGGTCCTTGAGTCTGCACTTGTTCTTTCAATTTATTTTTCACGTCACAAATTTGAGAATTAATTTGACTACTGGAACACGCATTCATTCAGCGACTAATTTCGCGGTTAAATACATATTTAAGGACGACAAATGTAAATAATAGTGATAATAATATAATAATCAGTCGTGTTCCTAGATTTACTGAACTATGGAGAAACTGGTGAATCTACGTACAACTGCAATGAAAAATGAAAGCAGACAGCGTGGTTTAGGTTACCTGAGGAAGGAATCGTGGGCGAGGGGAAGTAGGAGCGCGTGGTGTAGTAATCCGAAGAAGGCGCGTGCGCGAGGGGAATTGCAGCGAGGATTGTTTGGCGGAAGAAGATGCGGAGGCAAAGGAGGGCGGCAAGCGCGTAGAACGTTCGGAACTCAAAGAAGAAATCGCGGAGGATGCAGAAACGGAAACTGCCATGACTACGAAACGAGATGCACGTGTTTTGATTGTGCTGCGGAAGAGAAAATGTAGATGAGGTGTGTTTGGATACTAAAGTATCCGTTTGCAATGAAACGACAGAAAAAAAAAGAAAAAAAGAAGGAAAATATCTAAAGAAAACAAATCGAAGGAACAAACCGACTCTCCCAGGTCCAACCCAACCTGCTGCTTTACCCTCACTCCACCTCTCCCAATCCCAACTCTCTTTTCAATTTCCCCTCTTTTTTTATAAATCTTACCATTGATTAAATAATAAAAAACATTTTCCGGTGACATTGTCAAACCAAGGCAGTATTTTAAATCAAAATGACTTTGATTGCGTTGGTAGAAAATTTTGTTCATATTTTTTTTATCTTACAATAATTTACTTTTAATGTTACTTTCATTTAAAAAAATATTTTGCATGTTTCATGACTTTATAATTACATTTTAAACAAAGATGATAATGTTGCTTATAATTTATTTTTAATATATTGGATATTTTCAACAATGTGTTTTGAATGTCAGCTTTTCCAAGGTTATGTTGGATATTTTATTTTCAAATTTTAGTATTATTAATTCGAGTTTTGTATTCGTCATTGATTGCTTGGTCGCATTTACACAAAGATATAACTAACAAGTTAAGATGACATTAATGCATTTCACTCAGTATTAATTTATTGAAAGAAAAAGAGGGTAATTTCATGGTAATAAATGTGACATGTTTTAAGGAGTTTGCAAGCAACGGTAATCCCTTAGTCCTAATTTTCTCACTTTACCTGAAAAGCAACATAGAAATACTAAGAGAGCATTTAAGTTTGAGAATGCATGGTTGCTGGAGCCTGATTTCCGAAATGTGGTCAATGAAAGTTGACCTAGGGGATCCCATGAAGATCTGTGAATCAAGATTAAAAAAATGATAAAAATAAAATAAAATCAAGGGATGTAGAGTACAAGCCAGAAGACAATACATAGCCGCAATAAGAAGTGTAAAAGGGAGATGGAGGAATTGTGGGATAAGGATGATTTGCACTTAGTACAAGAATTACATGAAAAGACTATAGAAGTCTAACCCATTCTATCTTCCTCATTCTTCCCAAACAAAGTAAATCAAGACTCATCTTGCAAATGAAACGTGGCAATTCTGATTTCCATCCATGGTGAGTTGTCAATTCTTTATGATGATACAATACAGTCAAACAAGAAAAATTACATGTCTAGTGGTACAAGAGGATGACAATGACCAAGAAAAGTCCATGATACCGAAAACTAAATCCTCACTTCAGAGGTATTTGCGGGTAGCCTCATTACGTGTACATATTGTATGACTCCAAAACTAATACCAGAATACTTGCAAGTTTAAAACCGTGTGTGGCATTCTAAACACGTGGATCGCCAGAAGATCATCCATCAGTTGTCATTGTTAAAGCCAGAACAACAACGGTGAGTGCAAGGACAACGGTGGCAATAGGAAACAACCGATCATATTTAATTCCAGTCGGATCCTTGCTTTCTTCACTGCTTACCTCAATCTCTTTGAGAAGCTCCCTCACTTTGTCAATGTCCGAGTCTTTTGAAGCTTGGATTAGTCTGCTTTGAATCGTCTCCAGCCTGGTCAGACTCCTATTGCTTGACCAAATAAAACCTGTCATCTTCCACAAGAGGATCCCCACGTAGATGGCTACAATGCAGTCTACAGTGTAATGATGACGTTCTCGTATTTCTCTTTGGGCACTATGCAACAAAAGAAGCCATACAAGAGCAGAACTGAAGCCTCCATATGCTTCCTGCAGTTATTATAGTATAGAAAGAAAATTCGAAAGGTAAGCTTCTGCCAAAAAAATCAAAAGATGAAAACACAAGGCAGTCTTGGAATTAATTCGAATCATACTGTCCAAGCCATGGCTGTGAGTACGGCAACAAGCATGTGGCCACTGTATAGGAGGTCATTACAGCCACCTCCAGCTTTCTTTAACAGACTGTACCATGAAGGTCCTTCGGACACAGTGGGTCGCAAAAAATCAATCAGAAAGCTCATTGAACCCCAATCTGGCCGGTAGTCACCAACTGGTTTTCCAATGTCAACTAAAAAAAAAAGTACGTTAATTTGGAAGACCTTCTCATCCAAGCAAAATGTCTCTAAAGATGAATGGTTCATGTAGACAGAGAGCACGGTATTGATGACAGACATATTATCCAGCTGAGATTAAAAGCTATATTTGCAGATGATACATGAAATAATAAAATCTAATTCATATAAGTACAACACATGTCCAAAGAAGCTCCACATGGCAGCAAATAATTCCAGGGTCCAAAACCTAATAATTTTCAGGTTCAATTCAAAGTTGATGTTTCTAGCCAATGAAGTTCATGAAAAATAAAGGAAGAGAATCTTTAATCAGAATCACAAGTGTTGTAAATTTTTAAACATTACTAGAATCAGTAAATGGTATGAGAACATAACTTTGTAAGTTAAAAGCAGTTGCTAGAATCCAGCAAAAATAATATCCTACATACCATAAGCTGTATCTAGCTTTATCACCCGGCTGATAGCATCATGATCTGTAGCATAGGGAACATAATACTTCTGGGCCCAAGGATGAGGGTATGCCGGAACTCTGAACCGAGAACCAGCACACCAAGGACGGGCTGATGGCAAAATTGTAGATGCAAAAGTTATGGCACGAAGAAGGCGGCCAACTCCCATGGTAAACATATATCTAGCACCTAATCCCAGGCCCGGAGCTTTCACAGAATCAAATAGCACAGAGAACGCCAGCATCATAAACAACATCAAGAAATGGTGCAGTCCAATGATTCGAGCTCTTAATATCTCAACAATTGGACCGGGAAGTTTCTCATTTAATGCCAAGAGAAACCATTGACCCGTATCTGGAAGAGGAGCTGTATTCCTGTCAAAAAAAAACAAAAAGCATTTTATTTTCAAATAGAAATCACAACAATCGGTTGAAGTTAAGTTCATATAAAAATAACGATGACACAATCTCTACCACACCTGGCTTATCTTTTATTGTGATTTATGTTAACGGAGAACTACTCAAAACCTTATAGCCGGTTGTTAATGTTGTGATTTTCAAATTGAAATCATCAATGCCAGTGATCTTGTTTAATGCACTCATGTTACTTCTTGCTACTTGTGTTAGTAAGAGATTCTCTGAAATATTCTTTATAACGTTTTCAATCTTACAGTTAAACTTTTATCGAAAATGATAAAATCAGAAATTCGTTAATTAAATTAATTAGGAACTGAAATCAGCACTAATAATTTTTAGTTATTATTAATAAGTGTCACAGAGACATTAATACAAGTTATCTTATTTTAGGCAAAGCGATATTACAGGAAGCATCCAAAAGCCGTTGAATCTAAAAAGTTACTAAATATAAATCTGCACCTAACTCCTAAACCAGATCCACTCTCCAAAATCTAATCAAGATCAATACAGAATCACGAGATAAGAAACAGTGTTGATCTATGCTTTGCAATGAACACAAGAAAGAACGAGAGAGAGACAGCTACCGGTGCCAGTCGAGGCCGAGGACGGCAGTGACGGAGCGGACGGAGAGGGCTTCAAAGAGAAGCGCGGAGAGCATGAAGAGCATGGAGGCGATGAACGGAATCGCCGAACGGAACTCCGCAGACCAGTGACGGTAGGAGGGGACGCGGGTCACAGCGGCGAGGGCGAGGAGGGACCACAGCGCCGGTTGCAGCCGAGAGTGCCACGTCGGGGACAGGTGACGTAGGTAGTCGACGGCGATGTAGGACATGGCGGCTATGGCCAGGCCGGCGTTCTTCGCCGGCCACCGCATGGACTGCGAGTGAAAGTGAGGAATCGGAGAATGAGTGGAAGTGAAGACTGACGGAAGAGTAGAATTGAGCTGCGGTAGTCTTTCAGGGGAAGTTGCTATTTAAAAATATAAAAATTACTAAAATTTTACTTTTAAAATAACCAAAATATTTATTACGTTTGTATCAGGTTATTGGAACATTGTTAACTAGGTATCGAATTATTGATGAATCACGCTTTACTATTTAAATTAAAAATGTGCATGTGTAATTTGATAAATCATAAAGAAAAATATGATTAGTGCAGGGAAGGAAGGAGTGTTTGAAATACACAGGGGTTGCTAATTTCGAAGATAATCCACAACAACAATAACTCTCCTGTTTTCATATGGCTCAAAAATATAGGTCAACAACCAACATTAATAACATCAACCACATCCAAAAATTCTTAGTTACACTTATTTTCATAATAGAATATAATATTTTAAAAACGTGTTTTTAGTTTTTCACGTTTTGTTTAAACTTTTAAAATAATTTTAAACTATAAATTAAACGTAATTAAAATAAAATACTTGTGTCTAATATATTAACAAATTTATCTATAATATTAGGAAAATGAACTTATATCCAATTACAAGATGAAAAGTAATATATATATATATATATAACGAATATTATCTCTCTCTTTTCCTCTTTCACTCGTGGATTCAGACCTTGTTAACTTAAGCGTCAAAATCCTTACAAGTGAATTCTAAAGAGTGTTATATATCCAATAAAATTGCAAAATGCACATTAGGTCTCTCTTGCCTTAGTTCAATACAATTTTAATGATTCCATAAATTGAAAGAGAGAATTTAACTTTTCTTGACATGTTTTAATTAGTGGTAGTTTAGATCATTTGTTTCTTAGCACAAAATATTGGACAAGTAAACAGTTAATTAAATACATAGAAACAAGTCAAGTTTTTTTTTTTTTCATGAATTTAAATTAATTTATACACTTCAACTTTTAAAAATGAGAGCTTAAGAAAATGGCGTACATAAGTTAATTTTACTTTATAAAAAAATTCACTTTTTTTTTTTTTCATGAATTTAAATTAATTTATACACTTCAACTTTTAAAAATGAGAGCTTAAGAAAATGGCGTACATAAGTTAATTTTACTTTATAAAAAAATTCACTTTCTTTTATTTTCCCATAAATGTTTATCAAGAATAATGAAAACAACTCAATTATTTGGTTAATAGTATTTTACGGTGTATTGGGATAATTTGGACATGTTCAGATAAATATGTAGAATTATTTGTAAACTAAAATGGTAAGATAATTTAATAGAGTCTAAGAAAATTATAAGGGTTTTTTTTTTTTATCAGCAAAAAATTTTAAGGAATGTTTGGTATGAGTAAAGTTTTTTATATTTGAAAGTAATTAATTGCGAGAATAATACTTCCTACAGTCCTAAGAATGACTAAAATCAACCAAGAGTTGTTTTAATTTGAAAAGAAGTTGATTTTTAACTTCTGTTGGAAATAATTTTATAGAAAATGGAACATCACAGACAATATCATTTACCGGAAACGTAAAACTTTTACAATTAAACTAAATATAAGAAATATGCTTTCTCTACTTTATAGTCCTAAATAATTATTCTTTTTAATGACGCACCTCCTAAACTAAACTATTTAGAAAACATTATAAATAAATGAATTATTATTATTTTACTCAATATTAGTGTTTTATTTCATTTACTGCATGATCTAAATTTTTAATTTAATTAAGTTAAAACTAATAACAATTTTTTTTTAATATCTAAATATAGCATAACTAAAATTCATAATAAAATCTTTAAATATATAAATTATATTTTAGATTTACAGTGAATAAGTTAAATATTGATATATTTAACTATTAATTTCTTAAAAAAAACTAAAATGCTACAAAAAAATCTACTAAAATTTAGGAATAAAAGAGGATAAATTAAAAGAAATAGATAATTAAGAAAGTCAAGCTAATACAATCAATTATTCCCTTAGTTTGCATGGAAACTAATTAAGCATCAAAGATTCCTTAAGCCATTACCGTTCCCTCACCGAAAACCAAACTGACAGCAACGATAACGTACAGCAAAGGTAAAAAGCAGAAAAAGACGGTTAGCATTATAGCAACTACCTAGTCAAAATCCTGGAAGTTGGGGAAAAAAACAGGTTCAGTCACTTTATTCTTTTGTCATTACCCTAATATTAGGATCAGTAATGAGAACATCTATACAACAGAAAATATTTACATCTCCCACCTTTTAAAAGCCAAAAATAAATTACCTGGAGAAAAAAAAATGAAGGCAACCTACACAAAATTCCTGCATGATATTATTATGAACTATCAAATTTGGAAACATACTATTTGGATCAACCATGAATGATGTTACCCAGCTCTTAATATCCCTTATCTATCACTATTGACAAAACCTATACCTTGGGGGTGTTGATATACATCAAATATACATAATACATGAATACTAACTGTTAGCACGCCCTCAGAGTAGAGACTTTACAAAATGAATGGAATACTAAAAAGCAAAACGCTATGCAGCCTACAAAATGTAAATCTATAATGAATCAATGAAAACGAAAACGCAATCACTGCACAAAAGCTACACACCACCACAAGGAGCACAACAGAACCTTCCAATTTGGAGAAAAAACCACTGCAAAGGATTCAAGTCTTCATCCTCCACCAGAGATGGAGTTGGCAGCGGCAACTCATCGGGCAGATGACGATGGAATGCATCAACCGCAGCAGCAACACCATCTTCATTCTCAATCAACTTAGCAATTTCCATTGCTCGAGACTTCACCTGAACATTTATTATCCACTAACTATCAATATTATTAGATAAACCATGACCCCATGATTTTGCTTGAACAGCACTAGTATTATATTATGTTTATTGAATATGCTGGACGAAACAAAGAAATGGGAATAGAATTTTTATTTTTAAAATCCTTGCTCTTTGGAAGTACAAAAGAGGGATGAAAAGAATTTAATTTCACCTCTGGCTGGAGCATGAATCTAATGGCATTTGATAAATTCTCAACGTTGAGCTGAGATATTGGGATTGGAGCGGGTCCCAATTCTTTCTGATATATTCTCTCTCCCCAAAAGAATTGATCTCCAAAGAATGGAACTATGGTTGTTGGACACTGCAAGTATGGTATTCATATTAAAACAAAAACAATAAAGTGAAGAAAAAACTGTTTTTTTTTTTTAATTTTAAAAGTACCATAATTATGTTGCCATTAAATTCTAAGACATTCGAAAAAATCCTTGGATTATGGAAAAGAAAAATATCTAAGAAGATACTATTGAACATTGATTACCCCAGCTTTTAATCCTGTAGCCGTGGTTCCAGCTCCACCATGATGCACCTGCAAATTTGTGCCAACATATCTTCTAGTTAATAGCATGCCAAAATATTTTCCAGCAACGCTTTCCCTCATTCCCCCTCTCTTTGTCTCAGTTTTCTCTTCGAAGAACTTATCGCAGCTAAAATTTGAATTGTGAAATAAAGAATCAAAGTGAAAAAACCCACAAGAAAAGATAAATTCAAACTAACCACAGCAGAACATTGAGGAAACAGCCAATCGTGAGGGCATTCCTCCAGAAGGAAAACGTTGTCAGAAAGTTCTGCCACTGCATAATGGAAAACAAAATGCACATGAAATTAATGTCACCTAAAATGAATTGAAACAAAATATATAATTTTCTCAAAGCATATCACAAAACATGTCACGAGAAAAGGAATCTATTCTTCAAATTTAAGTCCAACGAAAAGCAAACAGTTCAACAGAAAGTTCTCACTTAATCAAGTGATTAATGGACAAAAATTGATAATATTATAGAAAATTTTGAGGCATGTGTAAACGTCAAAGCATGTGAAAATAAACTGAAATATTCAATGTCCAGGTTACTTGCCAATTGGCAGTGTGAAAATGCATTTATTCTGCTTATCCTCCTTAAAATTATTAAATAATATTTTAGGAAAAACGTTTATATGGCGATCTTTACAGTTCACTCATCCTTTATGCTCTGTTCAGTTGAGAAGAAACGGAAGAGGGAGAAAGGATGAAATTAATTTGTGTTGATTAGTGTGAAAGAGAGTACAAAGAGTTTTAAAATAGATGGACCCACTATACCATTTCTCACTATTTTGAATAATTTCTATCTCTCTTTTCATATCTTTCTTATTTCTCTTCAACCAAACAGCTTTAATTTCTATTTTATTTTTCACTTATTTCCTCTCATTATTTTTATTTCCATATTCACCTTATTTTTTCTCTTCTCTATCAAAGAGGACCTTGGCTCCTATAAAACAACATTATGCATGCTAACCAGAACATGAGTGAAAAACAAATAACTCTTCTGACAAATGAGAATAAATTTTATAATATTTCATATCACTAAGTTATTTTTCTATACCCTTCTAAAGGTTGGAAATAGACCTCTTCAGTTTGTAGAATCACATGTTACAAAAATCATTCATCAGAAGATAACTTTTTTGAGCTTCAAAGAAAAAAAGTGACATAACAGAATGAGAAAATCTATTATACAACTAAAAAATGTAAATTTTTCAGGCATATTCATGTACGCAAATTCGTAAAAGCCAAATAGAACTAAGTTTAACAAAACACGTCGCCACTAGGAAGGGGTTAGTGGGGAGGGGTTTGGACAACTTGCACGAGGTCATAAGGTTAAACTTGGTAATACGGAACACATATCTCACTCATTCACTGGCACTGACACAAACAAGTGAAACCAAAAATTAATTATAACTTCCTCAAATGCAGTAAGTATTTTGAGAAAAAAGGTACCACTGAAAACAAAATTGGAATAAAAAACTTACAATTCCCTAGATTGCCCCAACCCCGGTCAATAATTCCCCGCTGTTCCGTATCTCTTAGTGCCTCCAATATAACATCTGTTGTTCCTTTAGGATCTTCAAGAGGCTGAAAAAGAAAAACACACTCTTTTAGAGGATTTCAAAATTTTTCTAATAGTGTCATTGACATATAACATGTCAGGTTCATGAGCATACGAAGTTATATGAGTATTGCTGAAAGTTATTGATGAAAATATGCCAATTTCACATTTGCACTGGTTCTATAGTAACCGTAACGCCTTTTTATATGACATGTACAATTAGTGTACCCCGATTTATGGATGGTCAAGAAAATAATTAAAGGAAATTATCTTGACCAGAGTCAAATCTGTGGATCTACTAGTTCAGAAAGGTCGAAATCATGATAATAAGTATTCGTATTTTCTATACAAACCAAAGGAATTAATCCTATAAGCTCAAGGAAAAGTGTTCTTCAACGAGAGAAATTGGGAATTAGGATTTATGATTGCAGATATAGGTGTTTATAATAATTAAAAAACAGCATTTAAATATTAAATAGTGGCACCTCAAGTTTTTAAATTAATATTAAAAAACAGGATTTAAAGATTAACTGCAATATTTAACTGCTGTTAATTTAATTAAAATTTTGGAATTATTAGGCAACATGCCTACAGCAGCCACCATTAAAAGCCCACCAAGTCACCTCATTCCCGGCGGAGCCACCATGGACACCATTTAATAACATTGTTTGAGAATAAGATTTAGTTATTAGGATCTTTGGGTATCCTATTGGAAGATTGGAGTAGAACATTTTACTCAATTCCCGATTACAGCTTTTTAATCCACTAGTTTGGGTTGTGCTTGTCTTTGTACTGTTTCCCTATAAGGCAGATTACCAAAGGAATTCAAGAATTCAGCCTCCATAGAATATGAATATCGACAATTTTGAGTACCCTGTCTGATTCTTCCCAATGTGTGATTGATAGCAGATTATATAATGAACAATCAAGGAATGTACAAAAATAGATTGTACCATTCTCAGGCATCAAATGTGTCACGTCTTGCAAGAAAAAAGTAACCTAAAAATCTTGCATGAAACATCATGATTCATTTACTTGAAGAAAAGTTTCATCCTCCAAGTATGTAACACATACTAATCCATTGTTTGGTTGGGGTAATTTACTATTTAGAAGGATTGTATTGAGATGATTTATAAGGAAGATTTTGAAATTGTTTCTCTGTCATATTAGTCCATGAAACTAAAAATAATTGTAATCTTTATCAGGTTTCACTTAAGTCCCTAAAATTAATCTGTTTCTTTTCCATTCTTGGTCCCCAGTCCAGGGACTTAAGTGATAATATTAACATATGTTTAGGAGCCAAAAGGGAGAAAACAATGAGTTAGCTTTAAATACTTAAAAATGAAATTCTAAAATATCTTAGAAACTTATTTGAGTTTTCATATTCAGGGAATATAGACATCAATATACAACTAAATTGGCAATTTACTCTATTTTTTTAAAAAAAGAAGCTCATTATTAGATATAATTCATGAAAAGAATGACTTATAATTCAAGTGGAATTACCATACCATGCTTCCAAATCCAAAATACAAAGGAGGTGGCCCTTTTTTAATCCATTGGACAAAATCTTCCTGAGGTTGAAACTTTGATGCAAGGCTCAAGAAACAATAACCAACAACGTCAACTAAAGGGCCCCAATCTGCATGTTTGTAAAATGTTATTAGTGCTACAAGTAACAAATTTGGGACTCCGAGCAAAAAATGTCTACCAATCATGTAAGGTGGCTCTAGTAATTACTACGAAGAATAATTTCCCCAAAAGGCTTAACATGTTAGGTGGAGGCCCTTCAATGATTTTTTATCTCTAACATTTACAAATAATAATATTATTAACACAAAATGTTGACTGTACTTTATAGTTTATATACATGTGAAGTCTCTTTGATGCTTAAACTTGGACAAAAATTGATTGAAATTTGATTTGAACCAAAACAATTACAAACCTTCCTTTATAAATTCATATATTATATAATAAAACTCATCCAGTACTTAAATTTCAATAGATAACTTCATAATATAGATTCACAATCCAAGTCAACAGTGTTACGGTGTTTTCAGTTCTCTAGTAACAGCTATCTATTTGCTACTTTAATGACTTGAAGTGATTGCTCATTTAGAAAAAAAAGTATGATGAGGGCATAAGATAATGTAACTAATGATGTAATCCTAGTCCATACCACTTGGTTTTGGAACAAGATGAGGACTCCACATATAGCTAGTCGGTAAATGAGATATTGATCCACGGTACATACTGAAGTATGCAATAGGAGCAAGCTTCAATGTTGATTTCCTGAAGTTATTAATAATTCTTCGCATTCCCCACCATATTAGCAGATCTACAATTATATAGGACAGCTGCAGATGGCAAGGAAACATTGAAACAGGTATGTCGGTCAAGAGGTAGTCCAGCAAATATTTATAAAATTATCAAAATCAAAGTATTGTGTCAGCAAAGGACATACCCAATAACCAGCACTTTGAGGAACACGTACCAAAGGGTGGGGGAACTCATATGTTGGTCTGCATATTGAAAAGTTATTTAAGTGACCTCAAATATTTAAAGAAAGCACTGAGAAGTGATGCTAAAAGAATGTCTCATTTATCTGAATATTAGAAGATACAGTTACTGGTTTTAATTAAAACACAACTGTACTACTTGATTAATAACAATCAATTCAAGAATTAGAAAAGTATCTATATCTTGTTATGAAACTTTATCTTTCTAACATAAAGTGACAGCTTATATAACAATTAAAACTCACGTCCATGGCATTGTGAAGAAAATATGGAGGGGCACCCCAAGGGCTTCAGCAACATGTACATGTCCTGCAAACAGGGATCATGAGATATAATATAATTGTTTTATTCCAAAAATAAACATGTGCAAGTACAGGAAAATTTGCAAATATGAAATTGTAAACAAATAAAAATATTCTGCTAAAATGAAAAAGATTTTCTTTTCTTAAAAATATTACAGAATTCAACAACATTCGTATGAACTTGGCAAACATGTTCTAAAGAACATCCATTATTCTTCAGGCTTTGAATGTGAAATGCCCCTGAATTTAATACTTCAATGTCGGTAGTTACTCTTGTATTACCACTGTTCCTTCTATATATATATATATATATATATATTTTTTTTTTTTTTTTTTTTTTTTTTCCTTTTTCCGGTACATGGTTAACACTTCCTATTTATAAATTGGTGTGTGATATCCACATGACAAGTATTTAAAGAAAAAACTGAAATAACTTAATTTTTCTTTATTTCTACTTCTACTTTTCAGTTTGTGCTCCTGATGAGATAAGCCCAATCCCACATTATATTTAAGAGAATTTAAAATTAATTGCATGCATATATGCAAAATGCTAACTGTCAATACCAAGTAGCAATGTCTGACTCATATTAGGATCAACCATTTGAAACAGGTCTAGTAATATAATATTACTATATGAAGACCGTGAATATTGTCTTTCATCCAGGTAACAAAAGTATGTTCTATTGAACAGGCACAGACTTGTCTCAAGACTAGTGATAGAATCACCAAATGTCATACTTGTAGATCACATCTGGTATGGTTATCGTGTTTCAATAAGAGAACTAAGGATAATTAAACCTTAAAACAAATAAATCATAAGATATGAAATGGATAATACAAGACACACTAATCTCTCAAGTCCTAACCACTTACCATAAGCAGGAGGATTGGCAATAATAGCTTGAGCTCTGAAAGGAACACCAGTTTCCATATCAGGTGCTGTGCATGCTGGAGGAAGGGAATCAATAATGGCCTTCAGCTGCTTTCTCTGGACAGATATTTCAGCCGGTCCAGAAGGGATTAAACCTTTATTCCTAGCCATATCTATTATTCAAATATCTCATTTAGTATACCAGTATAAAATGAATAAGAGTAACAACAGAATAAGATTGAACAAAAATACTCATTGTTTCAGCGTGTTTCAAAACATAAATAGAAGAGACCGAGCCATGAGGAGAACAGAGCTGAAGCTTGAAAGACCATAGTCATTGTCTGAAAGTGATTTGAGTATTATAATGTGTCTAAGTTCCACATTGAGTAGTATACGATATTCGGTGGAATATTTAAGTGTTTGGTTCTTCCGTCTTAACTTTTAGAGATAGGTTCCCCTAGTGCATAGGTGCTTATCATTGCCTAACTTAGCTTGATCATTGGAGAAATCAGTGAACCTTTTGCATAAGCTTATCCATTGGAGATTGAAATGAGAATATTTTTACAATTTTTAATTACCTTAAGATTTGCTATTTCTTTTGACTATTAGTACAAGAATTACTGTATATGAATTAACTGTATTAAAAGAGAGATCAGAAGGCTTCAATAATTTTGACCAGACCTGTGACTTTTTGGGAGTTAGGGTTTTAAAAGGGACTACTTTTTGTTAGGTTTGAATTTTTATTCAGTTCTATAAACTCTTATTTTTTTTTACCTTACAATTCAATAGGTTATTTAATATGCTCGATTTGTTTTCAAAATCATTGTTCCAAAAGCTTATATTTTCTTTTCTTGGTAGTTATTCTATCTAGCATACATGATACATCCTTATCTATTTCAGATCTGTTTTAGGTTCATATACAGTTATAGACTAGCAAGATATGTTAATGTATATATTTTACATTGTTGAACCTATTATTAACAACTGGAAATTTAGATAATGTAAGACATATTGACAACTTGAGGTACAAAAGCAAGATCTTCCATACAGCTACTTGCAAAGTATTATAAAATATTTCAGTTGGTATTTCCAGAAATCATTAAGACAAATTAGGTGCACCTAAGCACCATGAGATGTCAATGCATTCTAGCATGATTTCTAATATGTTCACCATTTTAATAGGTGAACCAATATGAACAATTGGATATTAATGAAAATATTGAGGAGGGACCTCTCACATCCTGCTATGGTCAAGGTAAACAAAAAGTACTAGTAGACTGAGAATAAATGATTTGATATTAATGGAAGTATTCAAAAGGGACTTCTTACATCCTGCCAAAACACGAGGATCACCACCCAGAGGATAGAAATCTACACCAGCAGACTTTACAAATGTTTTGAAATTAGCATGTGTTGCCAGCCTAACATGATGACCATACTCCTGCAAGTAAATATTAGTTCATCTATGAAATAAAGAATAAATGCAACAAAACTGACTGTTGGGATGTATGGTGCATCAACAGTAGTTAAAAACCACGATATTGCATATTTTCAGATAGATCAGCAAGGCAAATCATGTAGATATCAAGATATTATGGAGGTCTACCACACCATAAAATATGCAAGAGAACAATAACAAAGATTACGATGATTTAAAGGCAATTCTGATGTGTTGTGTGCATCATAATGAACTGAATGAAAATATTCAAACATGCCTGAAGTCTCTTTGCTATGGCCAGAAAAGGTTGTACGTCGCCTCTTGTTCCAACGACAAGTATGACAATTTGTAACCGTGGAACAGATTTTTTTGATTCTGAACCAAGACCTCCACTCACTGTTAACTCTACAAAAGATTGGAGCTCTAACAATTCTGGAGCAACAGATGCACTCATTTCTAGATCAACTTCAACAGTCCCATCATTTTGTATCTTCACTAAGTTAGTAATCAATTGCTGAGTAGCAAAACAAGAAAGTGTCATGAACATGCAAATAATGTGAAAACTCTGACACATAAATGACTAACAGAACCATTTCAAGAACAAAGGTATAAAGACAGTGTAACCATATTTTTCAAATACCATTCATATGTCAAGAAATCACAAGATATATCCAACACACACAAGAACTAATAGAACTGTTTTGAGATTTACATTGCATCTTCCAAACAAGGTTGAAATGAACAGTCAAACCAATATTGATATCAGCCTTTTGGGTGAAACTTAATCTAACTAGAATAAAAATACGCAAACACAAGTTTGAAATTTAAGATCATCACATACAGAAAAACACTTCCAATACCTTTGCCCGCTCAGACAACCTGTCCAATATTGTGTCTGGCTTACGGAATGCCCTCTTTTCTGTCATTGATCTAGAAATCATAAACTCGTCATCAACTATAACTGGGTTCCTTTCAGCTCCAACTGGGGCTGTGACGCAATGTTCCAAACCTTCACAAACAGAATGGGACATACAAGACATAAAATTAATCATCCAACAGAAGTCCATTAGGACAAGGTCAAAAGCATTTGTGACCAAGGTAGGCAGTGAGCAGACAATTATTTTCAAAGGCAATAAAGCTATTGAGGTGGAACCTATTTTCAATGAAATTCGGTTTTTAGATTTAAACCTGCGAAACTGTCAGGAGCCATAATACAAGACAGAGAAGAGAAAGAATTATTTTATTTCCTTATTAAAAATGAACAGAACAAGGAGAAAGATATCTTTAACAGAGAGAATATATACAAAGCTAATGCAGTTTTCAATTGATACAAAAACAGAATATATACCACTCCTTTCTAACCCTCTCCTTCCACCCTCTCTAACTAACAAACTAATCACTTACTGTAACTAACTCGACATTAACTATCTCTGGGAATCTGACAGAAACTAAAATACAATGGAAGTACATATATCATAAATATGATATGAAAGAGTCATCTGGATAAAGCCTTCCACAGAAGGCACGAGATTTAGACTCAAGAAACAACAACAACCGCATAAAAGCTTTTGAAGAAGAGGTCCAATGAAGTAACATTTCTTTTTCTCCAAGGCATTAATTTTGTAGAGCCAGGACATATTTATTATCTACATATGAATCTTCCCTTCTTCCTCCCTCACTCAAGAAGACAAGGGGGCACCTATATTCTCAATATTCTATAGAATTATACAGTGCTGGAGCAAACTCCCCTTCAGTTAAATCCCAGAGCAGAATAAACCCTACCCCCACATGCTAAAAAATGTGTAAAAAAATAGGCCAAACAAAAACGCATTCATCTGACAACAAGTAAGGCAATAACATACTTAACACACTGAAGACAACTTCACTACTAACACAGCGCAGCACAACTAAAGCAAAGCCTATTTCACAGCCATAACAATCAATTGCTTAGCAGAAGAAACTGATTCAGACAGAAGTATTAAGCACAAACCTCTTGGTAATGAAGAAGAAACTTGCACAGACTCGTCTTCCTCAGAAGAAGCTCCACCAAACCTCTCATTCTCACCCCGAGACTTTATCTCCATCTGCTTGAGATCCTTCTTCTGCCGACCATCAAAAACCCCTTCCGACGACACTTCTTGGGACAAAAATTCAATCTCATTACTACCCATCATCAGAATCAGAGTTTCTCAATCCATTAGTTCTTGCAAACAGAAGGAGCAGCAGAAAGAAACGGTTGCAGGAATCGAGTACTGAACAGTGGAAATAAAGCGCAGGCATCCATGCTAAACACGTGGGAAGTGGGGCTTCGGCGAGCGAGGGTGAAAACTAAGAGTGGAAAGGTTTTGTAACGAAAAAACAGTTGGCACGCAGACCCACCAGTCATCAAAAAACACAGAACATTTGGTAAACCTAAAGTTCAAACCTTTTTCCAACCCACTTCTTCCTTAGAGGTGTCAACTCAAACCGTAGTAGTTCACCTTCCTCACCGGGAGAACCACTTCTGCACAAAATCCCCAAACCAAGAGCTATTCACAGCTTCAATGCTACCATGACCCTGCAAATACGACTTGTGGTCAAGTTAATACTATTCCAATTACTTTTAAATTATATATTTTTAACTCCTTTTTATATTAGTTGATTTTTTCAACTTTAAATTTAAGAAAAAAAAATGAATTTATAATACACACTTTTATATTTTCTCTTTCACCTGATATTTACGTGGTCACTCGAACAATACCATCATGATATTATATTATCCTATTTTTGTTGGATTAAGTGTTAATATATATTTATTCATTATAATTTTCTGTTAAGAAAATATTTAGTTAAATCTCTCAATTTTAAAATATGACATAACACGTAAATTAAAGGTATCATTATTTACTTATTAATGATTTTATACTAATTAGATGAAAATGTTTATATTATTACGTGAAAAAATTAATAATGGAAGCAAATAAAATAAAACTAAATAGCATAAACCTTGACTTATGATTCATTGTTTCTTCTCATACTGTCAAGCTTCCACCGCTTTATCTGGTACAGAAATCAACGAGTTCTGCTAAATGGCAGTTTCTATGAACACAATTTTCTTCATTGTCTTTTTTTTTTTTTTTTTTTTTTTTTTTTCTTTTGGTGATTTTTGTCATTGTGAGAGATATAACGAATGTGGGTCAAAAAGAAAAAAATAACAGGAGACATTTTTACCAATTGCTTTATACAATTTACCATAAGACATTAATGATAATTTGTAGTAACAAATTTAAACCGATGTTAGTGTATTTCTGATTAAGTTAACCTCACTTTGGATTTTGTAAATGATTACAAAGATAGAACATGGCCTACATACAGCGATAAATTGCAACGTCCGTTGTCCAAGGCAAACAATGGAAATATAATACTGCTCAAGAATTTTATAATGGGAAATGTAACAAAGTACTAATCCTAACGAAGAGGATTACCATATTTCATTCTGCATATCGAGAGATTCATGTGCCACACTGAAAGATCCATCTGAAGTAATCATAACTAATAGCTTATGAATAATATAATGTCCTCTACAACGTTATTTTTAAGAGCTTGAACTTTTAAGGAAAAAGAACTTTAAAGTAGCACACCTGTTACTTTTTTTATTTGTAATGAAATAAATACCAGTAGCAAAATGAAATCAATAGAAGAGAAAATGACTTAAGTAACTACTCTTAACCCCTTGTAGGTGTAATTTACATTTGATTTATCATCTGACAATTTGTATGTACATGACATCATACTGATCTTTTCATTTCCCTAATGACCAAGTCCCTTGCCTGGTTTATTGTTACAAGGCACAAGTACACATGTTCTTCAAGTTCTTCCACTTGTTTCCTGAACCCTACATCACTTTTCTTAAGCTCCTTCACAACCTGCAAAGACAATTTGTCTTTCCTGTCCAAACAGAATTGCACCATTGCCCTGTTATGCTCAATTTCATCATGAAGCCGAGCCACAAGTCTACTCATTGTGTCAAAGTCTCTGTTCAATATGTAAGTCCCCTTGGCTGCTATATCCAGCTGCTCATAAACTTTACTAAGAGACCCTTTTCTTGAAAATTTATAGCCTCTAATCTTCCCCTTAAGATGCTTAAATGGGAAGCTGAGAATTGCTGGCACCAAGATTGCTGCTGTCAGAGTATGTATGGCTATAGCCATGGCTGTGATTGCCACCAAACCACAAGCTGTAGTGACACAAAACCAAGATGTCTTCATCAAATACTTCATAAGCTTAATTTTCCTTCCTACCCTTTTTCTCATTGACTTTAGATGGCACAAAACTGATGAATGCTTATCATTGATGAGCTTGAAGTCATGGTTTTTAAGGTTTGATAAAGGGTCATTTGAGTAGGTGAATGAGTTTAGCTCAAAGATGACTACTTCAAAAGTTTCAAAAGAGTCACCATCCTTAGTGTCTAGAGCTCTTTGAATGAACTGATAATAAGAGTGGACTTGGCTGATGCTTTTTAGAAGATGACAGCAAATGTGTGAAGCCTCAGCACTTATGTCAAAGTAACTGAGCATAAGGTTTTTGAGTTTTGGTGTCTTTGAAAGGGTTCCTGAATCAACAATAGAAGATATAGTTTCTTGGCAAGGTTCAAGGAGGACTTGTGAAAAATTGTCATGGTTGTAATCAATGGAAGGCTGGTTTGCAAGTACTTGAACTTTATTGTAGAAATCAACATAGGACTTTGTCCTTAGTGTCCTATGGTACTCATCATGGAAGTTTAAGCTTTTAGGGGCTTCTATGCACTTCTTCACATCTTTGATGTTAAAGAAAGTAGGATACCCTGTGGCAAGGAGCATGATAAAAATTAGAGGAAAGACTTTCCTAAACAATATGCTTTAGACTTGGAACTTGGTAAAACTTGATGCAAGAATCAATTTATTAAATAATATGTGATGAAATATTAAAGTGTTTACTTGACACATGATGTTAATTTTTTTACCTTTCATTTTAATTTTGCCAACACTATTACCTAAACATGATACGAAATTATTAATATTTTCAAAATTTGGTTAATCTTTTTCGACAAAATAATCAGCATGAATCATGCTGCTTTAGATTTCTCATGGGTTTGAAACAAATAGAGAAGCCAAATGAAAAAAATTAAGGCGGAAGTCGTAAAAGCATACCTTGAGTTTTCCAAGCTCTTAATTTTGGCCACATCTTGGTTTATTGGTCCTAATAAAAACTTGATAATTAATGCAAAAAGCTAACAGAGTTAACTGAACAAACTTGGCTCTCAAAAACCTTGCTATTATACAATCTCAATATCCCTGACAATTGTAACCCTAATTATATAACAAAGAATGGTTGGTATATATCCCTATAAGGCTAATGATCAGATTCCTAGCAGCTAGGTTAATACATATTTAAATTTAATGTGCTTGTAAGCTTTCTCTCAGATATTTGAATCCTCCAATCTCATCCACAAATACAGAGATAATGATTTCTTTTGCCAAGTTGTCTGCAAGCTTAAGGCTGAAATTGCAGGAGATATCCCTTTTCTAATTATTTGCTTCGTGCAGGTTTTATGCACAAAGAAGATAGTTAATACACCCTATAGTATTAAATATTTCTATTCATTTTAAATAACAAATTTTTAATGAGTTTTATATTTGAAATTGAAACACAGAAAATATTTCTAAACAGTTTTTCTATTTTTATTTTCTTAATCAATGTTTAATAATACATGGGAAATTTATAGCATTTGCTACATGTAAAACTGTGTGTGTGGTTTCTGATTTGTTCTATGCATGATGTAAAATAAAGATTATACTGTTTAATTTACCTGCTGATTGACGCACCAAGAATTGGCAAATCTCAAACTCAAATTAACTTAATCACTGAAGGCAAAGGCTTCTCCAACCTCACAAATAATCTGTTTATAGTCTTATTATTTTGCATGCACATGTAGCTTCAAGAAGGAAAAGGCTCAAATATATACTTGTCAACACTTGTCATGGTTAACCACCTATCAACTTTAATCATTTGGTTTATTCCTTTGAGTTAGAAATATCTATTGTCGTTATTGGAGGCATACATGGCCCCTAGTCATGTTCTGTTGTTACGCCTTAGCCAATTGAAAGAGACATGCGTACAGATAAATTGAGTCACTGTGTATAAGCATAAACAAGCTAGTTTTGAGAAACCAACAACTTGCTTGGTTAGGTATCCACGTGAACATTCTCGAAGTGGAAAAGAAACACAAAGAATACAACGTTGCCACGTTTAGTTAGTTGTCATTCTGAAATATAGTGTGCTACGTTACATCGCCAAGTGTTTGCTATAATGTCAAGCAGAAGGGATCGTTATTTCAATTGGTAATTATTAATTATTAAGTGTGGTTAGCAATTAGAAGTAGTGGCACATGAAAATTGTCCTCTTACCATCTTGATTAACTAAATAAGTGATTTCTTATTATCTATAAGGTTGGTTTTAGAATGGGGTAGGTAAAGGACATAAGAATGAGTGATGCATAAAATTAGACGCAAACTTTTTGTGCACAAAGATACTCAACAGCTTATGGTTCCAAAAGGAAATGCATGTGTGTGGCTGCGTGCAAAGTTCAATTTCTGACAGGAATTTTAAGCTTATCTAATTCAATGTACTTGGAATATATATTCACTCGCTTCCATCAAAAATTTGCTTAGATTCATATGCTTGCTGCTCTTTCGCAATTTTCTGATGATTGAAAAGGAGATCACTTACTATCGGATATAGATTATATCATTACAGGGACCATGTGTTTTTGTGACTTTTTCCTTCTGGTGAGTTTGATTACGCTGTGATATTTATGATCCACGTCAATTTAATCTTTGATAAAATCAAATAGCATATAATTAATTAAAAAATATAAAAATTTGAATATTTAATATAATAAAAAATAAATCAACTTTATTATAAAGACAATACAATACAAAGTATTTAGTAATTTAAAATAAAATTTAAACATAACTAAATATATTTATATATATGTTTTTTAAAATATAACATAATTTATCTATTTAGTCTCCTCCACGTGTTATTTCATGATCTATACCTACCTATATACTACATTAATAGCAGGTTATTACAGAGATAACAAGTACAACTATTTATATAAAGATAAGGTTTTTATAATAGAAAAACCTCTATTTATCTCACCTCAACAAATACATGTATATTTATATAATAATACTAAAGGATATTAATTACCAAGAAATATCTAAGCCTTTCCAAATACACATATTTACAATTCAAACATATACCTAGAGATCCATGGATTTAAATTTTACTTGAGCTGATGCGCCTCTTAATTTACATGACACCATTTTTGAAGTAAAAAATGTCTATTATAAATACATGAATTCAAATCAATGTTTCACCTATACTTATCACTTTGATTTTAGATTAAAAAATACTAATTTGACATTCTTACTTAATTATATATTTTTATTTGATGCTGTATTTTATTAATAAAATATTATATATAAATAAAATAATAATATATATTAATATTAAATAATATAAAAAATAAATAGTAATGTCAAAATATTACTATCTTTTTATACCTTTCACATAAATATATTATTCTTAACTACGTTTTTATATAAAACATAGTTTACTTCAATAAATATAATAAATCAATTAAATATTTTCCATACATTTGGGATAATATAAAACATAGTTTACTTCAATAAATATAATAGATCAATTAAATATTTTCCATACATTTGGGATAATATTTAATTAAAAAAATATACCTTAAAAATTAAATAAGTATCCTTATTTTTTGGAGCGACCTTAGTAAAAATAAGAACTAAACTGACACGTGACACGTGTTTGATGAGGTATGAGGAAAGAGTAATAGAAGGAAGAAGAATAAAACAAAAAACTGCCGCAACAAGGCATTGGGGTCTCTCTCTCTCTACACTGCAGTTTGCACACTCAAACTTCTTCGCTCGCGAATTCCAAATCCCGAAACCCAAACCGAAACCCTAGGAGAGAGACACACACAGACATTGAATGATTGATTCATGGCATCTTCCAAGTTAATGGCTTCTTCCCATTCACGAAAATCAGAATCCTCCTCTCCTTCTCCCGCACCCCAATTCACCACCACCAACTTCATCCCCATCTCCGACGCCGTTGTCACCGCCGCCCCCAAGACCGTCGACGACGTCTGGAGGGAGATCGTTTCCGGTGACCGCCGCGAATGCAAGGAGGAGGCTCCTGACGACGAGATGATGACTCTCGAAGACTTCCTCGCCAAGGCCGGCGCAGTCAACGATGACGACAACGAAGAAGTTGACTGCGACATCAAGATGCCAATGCCCCTCACGGAGAGGCTCGGCAGCGGCGTCTTCGCCTTCGATCCCCTCCTCGCCGCAACGCCGTTTCAGGACGGAGTGGAAGGCTCCGTCATAGGGTTCGGGAACGGCGTGGAGGTGGTTGAAGGCGCGAGAGGGAAGAGAGCGCGTCCCGTTTTGGAGCAGTTGGATAAGGCAGCGCAACAGAGACAGAGGAGAATGATTAAAAACAGAGAATCTGCTGCTAGGTCTCGTGAACGCAAGCAGGTAGTGATGTGGATATGATATATGTGTGCTTTTTTCGGTGTATTTGACTTTTCTTTGTTGGTTGTGATGTGAATTTCGTTATTCCAGGCTTACCAGGTGGAATTGGAGTCCTTGGCGGTGAAACTAGAGGAGGAAAACGACAAGCTCTTGAAGGAAAAGGTGCTTTGGTTTTCATTGTTTTGAAGTTTTGTCCCGGGATACTTTCAGTTTTCATCAGCCATGCAACTTGTTTTTTGTAATCATTGCAGGAGACAATAAGTTTTGTTATGTGTTGAACTTGAAAGTTGAAACCCTTCCAGTGCTGACTTTTCGTTTTCATTTGATTTGGCTGATCATTGATTGGGTTTTTGGCCTGGTCTTGTTCCCTGAGATGGTTTCATTACCTTGCTGTTGGGTGCTATCTTTTAATATTTGGGATTGCATTGATGGACTTTCCTTTCGTAAACACGCTTGCAGGTCATATTTTTCTCTTGCTCTCATCATAAATGGGTTCACTATTATTCTCAATTTCTCATTCAATCACACCTGAAGCCATCCTTGCTTAAGTATAACCTGTCTTGTTTCTTGGCATCTGGTTATGTAGTAAATATTTCTGAAGCCATGAATATTTGCAGTTGGGGTTGTCTGATCATTGAAATAAATTGTCTAAGCGATTGTGCTCCCCATGCTTTAATGCTGCTACGATTCTGATCCAATTGTAATCACTTTTACTCTCTCTCTTATAGACAAGTGTCTCATACCTTTGAGATGGGTGTACAAAATGGTGATAGGTTTGATATTGGTAATGAATAAACTTCGGTTAACCTATCACCACTTTTTTGTTGGCATTGTATTTGATACTCGCCTTGAACTTTTTAGATATGGGATGATTTTTTCTGTCATCTTTTGAGAAATGATTGTGGTTACCTTTTATTTATGATTTTCTACACCAATATATTATTACAAAATGTCGTATTCTTACTACTACTATTATTCATACGGACTGTTATAACAAGTGTGTTAACTTCACTGGTGTTCATAAAAAGATATGTTCACCATTACCCATTGTTGAGAATGCTTGCACTATTTTTTGTGTGGAAATATCACTGTTTCCCTCATTAGTTGTTCACTGAAATTAGTGTTATGTGGGCAATTGCAACGCGTTTTTCCAGTTACACACATGACACAGCATTGGGTCTGTGCATAATCTTCAAGCTATAGTGTTGAGTCTGCCCTCTACCAAACAAGAAGGCCATTTTTGGGATGGGAAAATGTCTATTTCTGCCTCAGAATTCAGTCTACCTGAGCCATGATCATCTAATTTATGTTCTCTCAAACACATGCTTCGGGTCTTGGTTTCACTGCTACCACGTTTGAATTTGGAATATGTTTCTTCAAGCGTTTTGGGTTGCAAACAGCCGACGTTTTGGACTGTATTTCCAAAACAGAGGATGTAACTTGTAAGGGTTTGAGTGTAGCCTGTAATACAGGTTCTACTTTAGTGTGTCTCATTTCTTGTTGCACATCTGCCTTTGTAGCTTTAGAGTTTACTATGTATTTTTACCCTCTAATCCTCACTGAAGATATTCTTGTGCAGGCCGAGAGGAAAAAAGAGAGGTACAAGCAGGTACTGATTTGTTCTGAAAAGTTAGTTAGCGTCGGACCTTTTTGGTGAAAATGTTTATGTTAATAATTTACATATTGCTTTGAGAAAATTTTTCTCTGCTCATGCTCTATCTGAAGGTTACAGGTTGCTTGCTAGTTGCTACTGGTATAATATGTTATTGGTGAATATTTCTTCTAGATATTTTTCATGAGAAAATAACTGGTGATTAATCATGAATACAAACATGGTTCATTGGGATATGAAGGTTGCTTGTATATGATGAGATATAGCAAACTAACCCGGTGCTCATACTGATTTTTTTTATCAATAGTGCCCATAACGATTTAATAGAGATGCAAAAGAACTAGTTTCCCAAGAATGATGATATTAGACCTTGTTGTATTGTTTCACGAAGCTTGTTAGCATTGGATTTTTAGCTATCCTGTGACTATATTAGAATGTGTATTTATAGAATAGTTGTTGGCTACAGAAAATGATTGGATTACGACTGACCTTGGCGTTTTTGTTTGGGCAGCTAATGGAAAAAGTACTCCCTGTAGCGCAGAAACAAAGGCCACCGTGTACACTCCGTAGGGCTCGCTCCTTGCAATGGTAGATAAAATTTGCTAGTGGTGAAGTTGCAGGACAGTTAACTGAATTAATCAGTGGTGGGGAGTGATGAAAGGACCAGACTAATCATCATCTCTTAAATGATAGTTCTCAGCCTAACGGTTAGTCCCAATGGCGATCTTGGTTAATGATATGAAGAGATAGATATAAGGAATTGAGCCAGGAGGGGCCAAGGAAACCTGTTCTGTAAGAAACAGCATTTACTTATTCTTAGGTAAAAGCAGAAATATGGAGTTGGACCATATGTAGTTTAGATACGAATTTGACATCCTGGTCTCTCTCCCCTGTGCAGAATTCCAATGTGTAATAGTAGATAGCAAAGGGGATTTGTAGACGAGTATATAACCTAGTCATGTGCTCAGACAGATATTTATTTGGAGAAAAAGTATATAGAAATTGTTTATGCGATCTGTAAAAGCGTTACTCTTGAAAATTCTTGATGAGATGCGTGGGTATTTCAGTCCTAACTTACGAACCTGGTCCCGTTGTAAAATACCAACAAGCGCAGTTCTTGATGTGGATAATTTATAGATTTTATTGTATCATACATTAAATTGTTTTGTTTTATCCGTAGGCCTCTTCTAGAAAACCGAGCTTAATTATAGTGATGATTGTATAAATTGAGAGAGTTGTAGAGAAGCGAGGGGCAAATGAGGAGAAAATATTAAATAGACCAAAGACAATAAATATGATGCTTCCACTTTGTCGTTGCGATCCTTGTGGTCTCGTTATCTGTATGTTGGACCACATGCTGAGATTAAAATAAAGCAAAGCTGCCACCTTAGAGAAAGACATCGAGCCTTATGTTTTTGACCGTCCCTACTTCCGTAGGGTAAGTGTTGTACCATTCTAGTGCAAGAACACTACTCACCAAGTGTCAATGTTAAAAATTAAACTCACAGTAAAACTTTTGGACTGTGGAGTTCAGAGCTCTAACAGTAAGAGCATAAAGTGATAAATGAGGGGACACGTAATGTGGTTGATTGTTGGACGATCAAAGAATTTTGCATATGATATTCGATATTCTTAATTTCTTTCTTCTATACCATTAGAGCAATAATGAGAGTTGTTTATAAATTACCTATGTAAAAAACATTATTTTAATATCATACTATAAATAAATAAATTGTAAAAAAAGTTATTTATATAAACAACTTTCTCTAATTTATAAAAAATTAATTTTGAGTAATTTATATATACGAGATTTGTATTTAAATAATATTTTTATTTTAAAACAATTTTTGTAAACAACTTCCAAGATGTTGCTATATAGGCAATGCATTCACTCGAGAAGAAAAATAAAATGAACGAAATAAAGTGTTTATTTTAAGAGGAAGGAAGACAGAGAAAGAAGGGCATATCATATTATTTTACGGGACGTATACATTCTTGGCATAAATTTAATATCGTATATTATTGGCGTTTCATTCTCCATTGTGTCGTGTAGGTTTTTGTTTGGTCGTAACTTATTTGATTGAGATAATATCACACATATGGACAAAAAAGTACTATGGATATAAGAAAGATTGTAAAAGAAGATTTACATTATACTAATGTAATATAAAGAAGTTAAATTAAACATGACCACCACCCCTCCACAAGAAAAGACCAAATTTATACATAAAATTAAAATGCCAGGCCCTTTACCATCAACTTGTTTTTTTTTCTTCTCTCTCTAACCAATCATATTATTAAATGAAATTTGTTAGAAGGAAAAATATGATAGGTTGAAAACATTATTCCCGCTATTGCATGAAAGTGTGAGCAAAACTTCGTTCAAAATAAAAGGGGTAAAGGAGAAAGACCATTTTTATTTCGCACCACCCAAGAAGAAGGGTTTTTTTGAATTGAAAAATGAAATCAGCATTCACGATATTATTGACTGCAGGTTTATAATCACAGCACTAATCATTTTAGAATTATAATCGCCATCATCATACTTCAGAGCCCCAAAAATTTCCTAGTGATTGTGTTCCTCCCCATTTTTTCAACCTCTTTTGCCACAATTTTGAGACTAGATTTTTCAGAAACAAAATCTCACAACCTTTTGCTGTGTAAAATAATAATATCAGCACACCCTCCCCAACACCCATGTCTGGCACCCATTCAAACTCTGCCTTATCAAAAAGCCAACACACCTGACAATTTAACAGTTTCCTTCCCCACACACTCTCTCTCTCTCTTCCAAATCAAACACAGTTTTCAAAATCCTTTTTCTCTTCCTCTTCCATAATTACCACCCACAGAGCCGGGCCATTCATAAATACAACACAAAACCAACAAACCCTCCTCCATTCAACTTCCCTTCACAATCAAACACATTCATCACAATGCACTTCCCCATTCTCTTTCTCCTTCTCCTACCTTCACTCTTCAAGCTTTCACATTCAGCCACAATTCTAGTAGATGGCTCTTCAGAGTGGAAGAACCCCACAGTTTCCATCGGTGACTCCATCAGTAAGTACCAACACCCAGATTTGGAAAATCTACCTTAGCAATGCATAACAATTTCTAGCACTACCATCTAACATTGCTCTGCCTCTCCTCTTTCTCAGTTTTCAAGCACAAACAACATTTCAACCTCTACATTTTCAAGAACGAGAAAGCCTACAACCTCTGCAATCTCACTCAAGCCACTCTTCTCACCAACCCCTTCACGGTAAAGCTCTTAAAGCTTCATTCTTTACTTTCAGCAGTGTCTACTTTTCCAATTTCCTTAACCAAGTTAATATTTTTCAGTGGCACCCATCTCGACCCGGTTTCTTCTATTTTACCTTCCACAATGGGTCACTCACGGCATGCAAAGATTCTGAAAAGCTAGCCATAGAAGTTGCTTCTCCAGCAATGGTTCCAGAACCTTCTCCAGTGGCAACGCCAGCTCCTTCTTCTGGGGGAGAGGTACCATCTTCCCCTTCATTTCCATGGCCTTTTCGTCCACACCAAGCAGCTTCTTCACCTGGTCCAGCACCCCAAGCACAAGCAGGTTCACCGGTGACAGTTCCATTAGTGCCAGATAAAGGTGGTGGCATGCCCTTCATTAACAGCAATCCTGCAGTTCCTCTGCCTACTGATGAAGTTGACTCTGCCACCATACGCCCCTTACCCACCTCTGGCCATCAAGGACAGGTACCCATACTATGCCTCTCTTCTCTTTCTCTCTACTAAAGCATTAATGTGTAGTGTTCTATTTTTGTTAATTGTGTGTCATGCACTTTTCCTTAGATTGCATAAACAATAAATTGTAGACCGTATGCAAGTTTTTGAAAAAAGCTTCCCTGCAGCAATTTCCACTCCGATGTCTAGTTTTTGGAGTGTTTAGACTGCAATGTTAGTGACAGTGATTATATTTATCTGCAATTTCTTCCAATATCATGAAACATGAAGAAGTTTCAACCGAGAACATAATTTAAAATTTACCATAATGCTATCCTTGAGGTTTTAAGTTACTATTGTAGTCATAATTTTTTTACAAACATGTCATTCTTGATATAACTACAAAGATAAAAAAAAAGAAAATCATTGATATTGTGGCCGAAATTGTTGTGACAGACTGTTTTGTTAAAACCTTGGTTATTTCTCCATTGGTGCTAGTCCACCTAAATGTTTCGATGCGTGTTTTAGTGCTAAGTGTCTTGTTTGATTATTTGATAGAAAGAAACGTTCACATGAACCATAAATGTTGTCTGTTATGGTATAATTGATGTTAGTCCACCTAAATGTGGTTAGAATAAACATTATGCTGTCTTTTAATTGATGTTAGTGCAGCTAAATGTGTACCTATGTGTACCTAAATGTGGTTTATTAGCTACAGAAGTGCTGATAGATCATAAATGTTATTTTGTCTTTCAATTGATGTTAGTGCACCTAAATGTGGTGTATTAGCTACAAAAGTGCACAAAAATCATAAATGTTATGTTGTCTTTTAATTGAAGTTAGTGCACCTAAAGTTTGTATCTACGCATGTACCCAAATGTGGTATATGAGCAACAAACATGCACATAAATCATAAATGTTAATGTTTTATTGTTGCACCTAAATTTGTGTGTGTGTGTGGTACCTAATGTTAGAAACTTGCACATAAATGATAAATGAGTTTATTTGACTTGAGAAGTGGGGTTGATGCGTTACTGATTGGAAGTTGGATTGTGTTGTTGTGGTTGTGGTGAGTGCAGGTGATGATTGGGTCATTTGGAGTTGGCATTGCTGTGCAGACCTTGGCTTTACTGCTGATGTGAGGATGAAGAGAAAGAGAGAGTTGGAGCGCAATTTATGTAGAGAAAGATGGGTCTAAAGTAGCTTTAAGAGTGATGATTATACCATGTATTAAGATGCTCTTACATTCTACTTTGGAATGGTTCCCACTTTTTGTTCCTTGGTTTAAGAAACCAATCGATTGCTTCAATTGCTTTTTTCTTTTTCCCTCTGATTCCTCCTTGCTTTTTATGGTGATGGTACCATATGGGGTCCTAACATTACCAACTGCGTCAAACATCGCACCCTTGTGGTGGCCAAACTCTCACGTCATGCCACTTTCCACAACATACCTCCCACCTCAAAATTCCAATTACCTTCTTATTCTATTATTTATTCTTCTTCTTCAATTTCATTAGAATTTCAATCAAATTGCACATGTGCCCCAGAACAAGCACACAAGGATTGGAAAACACAATTTTTTTTATTAAAATAGAACTATTATTTTTTCAATACACCCAATAGTCCACGGTGTTTGAGAATCAAAGTCATTATTTAAGAGCCGAGACCAGAGTTTATATACACATTCCTTTCATAGCTAACTAAGACGTCATCTAAAGATAAAATCATCACTCTTAAAGCTACTAGATTATGTATTAGAAGATAATGAGTCTGCCAGCAAACTACCCCAAGTCGCCAATACCTACACCCCATGAACGAAAACCAACCATGGAAATAAGAAAAAAAAATTATCCTTCATCAAAGATATTTATAGTAAAATCAAGTTTCATACACGATATTGCTCATCTTCTGCTTCCTTAAGACGTTTATTCAGGATACGAAACTATGCTGAAAGGTCCTCCTGCAATAACATGTAAGGTTTAATAGGAATTGTGGAAGATTAAAACCAAAGTAAACCAGTCCAGGAGGAAGGATTAAATGTTTGAATCTAATTACCCGTGCAACAACTGCAGCATCTTTTTCCATTGCAACATCTTTCAGAGCCCTCCTTAGAGATGGCACTGTGTTTTGTTCCTGCATAAATCCAAGTGAGATTTAAAACTAAGGGACACAAATTTTAAAACTAGTCCAGTTCTAACCTCAGTACACGAAGTGTTATAGTATTTTTTTTTTTTAAATCAAATGTGACCCTATCCGATTTATATTTTAAATAAATTTGGAAATCAGATGGTTAGTGAGCGTGTAATTTTTTTTAAATCATCCTATTTACATTTTAAACAAATTTGTAAATCCGATAGTAAATGAACGTACATTAATTTTTCATCTTTACATTAATTTTTGTATAAACTGGATTCTTTATATTTTCTAAAATATATGTTCTCTTCCGTCATTTTAATAAAGATATTTTTAGAATTCAAAGTAATATATTTTTAGAATTCAAAATTATATGAAAGTGTAGGACGAGATTACGAGGTGCAGGAAGAATTCGTGTTCCATGGAATGTGTATTCGTTTTAAGTCCAATTACAAAGCACTGACTTGTTAGATTTAGTTAAAAAAATACTTCCAGACTATTTTATATCGGTATCATCATACTTTAAAAAGTATAACTTAAATAAAATCACATCACACGATATTAATATAATTAAATTTATATTTCCTAAAATAAAAACTCAAATAAATTACATCTCAAAATATATGTTTAAATAAAAATAAACTTTTTTAAAAACAACTTTAATTTTGTAAATTTAAATAAAAATTATAAATCTATAAAATTAAGCTTTAAACAATTCTTTCATACTTAATATTTTTCACGAACATTTTTAATTTATTCACTTGATTATTAAAAAATATTTAAATAAAAATTTGATTATTAAAATTGAAATTGAATATTTAAAAGAAGATTTTAGAAATTGTTATAAAAGATTTTAACTTACTAAGTGCTTTATTATTCGATATTTTTTATTGGATTGTTTTTTTTAAAACTCACAGTTAGATTACATTTTTTGTATACAAATCATACATACAAAATTTTTGTTAATCTAAAATTATTTGATTTTTTACTTATATAAATAAAACTGGATGTGATTTATTATTTTTAATATATACTTCAATATAAATTACTTAAATACTTTTTATTACTGTTTAGTTTTAAGAAAAATTAACTTTAAATAAGCATAATAATATAAAATTATAATTTAAAGATTAAATCATCAAAATATATTTTTCATATACCAATTTTTTTTATCAACTACAGAATTTACCCACAAATATCGATTGCAAACCTACTTACCCGAAAATATAAACATTACTTTGTTGTGTGGGATATTTCTTTCCACACTAAAAATGTAAATATTTGTTCCCTACCACTGGTCTTGAAATGGATACTTCTGAACGTAAATTTTACAAATTTGAGATTTACACGTAATATTTCCACAAAGATACAATACCATCTCTTTTTAGGGCTTTTCTTTCTACACTCCATATTTTCAAGTTGCATATCTATAAAATATAAATTTTCAATTCTACCATTATGAAAATAAATTATCAATTGTGGGCATTCTGTATATTTGTACTGAAGTATCTGGATATTTTGTGAAGATCATGTGCTTGGTGACTAGTGGAGCTTGGTAACGGTGGTTGCTCATGCTTGGTGGTAAGTTGTGATTTTGGTGAGGGTTATGTTTTCATTTTTGCTATTTTAGTTCTCGCATTATTTTATAATTTTGCATTTTGGATTATATATTTTGTATTTTATATTGTACATCTCAAAGTATAAAATTTATAAGAGTTTTTTAACATTTTTTTTTTATTTTCTATAAGTTGTGTGATACAACATTTCTTTGTTTAATACAAAATTTATTGTATTTCATTTCTTTTTACATTCTAAAATACATATTTTATATTTTAGATTGTATATTTAAAAATAAAATATTTTTGGATTTTTTAAATATATTTATACTTTTTGAATTAATTTTTGAAACAAATTAATTTATCTTAAAGAGTATTTATAAATTTAAACACGGATAATTTATGCTATAGAAAGATATTTTTGAATAGTAACAACATTCACAAAGTAAATATTCAGGAGCAATAATAATATCTATTAATAATAACAAACTTTATATAATATTATTGTTAAATTTAAAAATATAAAATTTAACTACTATGTCTTTGTCATTCACCTTATACAAGTATAAACAATATAAATGGTCTTCTCGTTCCTAATGCTCTAGGCTAATTGCAATGCATTGTGAGTGTTGTCCTATATTGGATTACCTCTTATCACATATTTATTGTTGGTTATGTGGTGTATGTTGGAGTACCTCTTATCACATCTTTATTGTTAGTCATGTGGTGTAGAATGTTGACATCTTTTTAAATATACACTATATTAATTGAATCAGTGCATTAGGCATTTGAAAAATAAAAACAAAAGAATAACAGTAATAATAATATGAACATCACAACATTGTCTCAATTCTGTCACAACATCACCGAAATTTACACCAAGTAGCTTGACTAACAATGATGACGCTAATAAGGAGATGACAACTATTGGTGCCGAGGTGTACCTCTCAACAAAAGGCTGATATAAGATATTTATCATCGATTTCATAATCAACATTGAATAGTGACAACAACCCATGCTAAGCATCGTGACTTTAATTTAGGAATGAAAGATTCGAAACTTACCTAACTTACGTTTGTAAGAGATCAACTTCAATTTCCTCTATCCTTACCTTTCATAATTTACAAGTCACTTAGTCGGTGTAATTTTATAGGAGCAACATATAAGTAGATCTCTTAAAAAATTCTTCTCCAATTTTCGCATGCTTTCCTACAATAGATGATGGTCGCAACCCATCAAATAATAATAAGAAACAATTAACAAATCTTTTGAAATTAATATATACATTTTAGATTATTTGGCTTATGTAATTGGAAACGTATTTGTGGATTCAGAAATATATTCTATAATCCACAATAAGTTACAGACATAAACCAACAAGAACAAAAATACATCATAAATATTTATCTCTTCAACTATGGTGCTTTTACTGTACTCCCAATAGGCTCTCCCACTCACAATTGGAAGAAGAAATTTTGGAAGAGTTGTTGGCACAAGGTGTAGCGGAAGGTAGAAGAAGAGGTGGGGAAGAAGAAATGAGAAGTAAGTTAAATATAAATATTAAAAGAGGTAGTTTGGTCTTCTCATGGTGGTGCAGTTGAAATTTAAGAGGGGTGGAGAATGCATAAGCCCGTAAAAAATCATGATCCAGGCCCGAGGTTGGCCTGCAAACAGTTGAGCCGAACAAGGTTAGCCAACGTGAGTTTTGTCTAGCTTTCCCTTGTAGACAAATGTTTCAATCTACAAGCCTTGAACGAAAGACACTAAAGGTTAGATATTGTCATTATTACACTTCACATAATTACATTAATGTTCTTTCACAAATTTTATTAAGTATTTATTACTCAATTACCATTGTTCTACTAATTTTATCTCCTGTATGCCACCATAAATTTATAAATGCAATAACAATTAAATGATAAACTATATAATTAAATCTCGTTCATATCCTAGGCGCACAACTTGACTTTCATAATATTGAATAAGACTTTCTATTAAAGAAATGCATGTATGATGAATACACCACTAATTTCATTATGCTTAATGTATATCACATATTAAGAATTACGAAGGAGTTTTTAGTTTTAAGAGTATGTTAGACAAAAAATTTGTGGCCAATAGAATATTTTACAATTCAATAGTAGTGGAATTCATTGGAGCTTCCCACTTGGATATATTAAGGATAAAGGTTACCTTCCATATAACTAACGATTATGTCACTAAAATCAAATACTTACTTCTAAATTATATGCATTGGAAAATACATGATAAATTTCAAATTATAATTCAAACACAAATTTCTTATTTGCACTTTTAATAAAAATATGAAATTATAAAATAAAAACATTTTACCTATTTTTCTAGTGCTTAGTTTGAAAGGGTAAATAGATTCTTTTAACACGAAAATGTTTTCATATCTGTTTCAAAGAGAAATAAAAAAATTCGATAAGGAGTTTTTTAAAAATAATTTTAATAGGATAAGGAAGAAAGAGGAACTATTATGACTTTTTTTCTAGAGTAAGGCTCACATGCATATGTAAACAAATTAAAATGTGTGACCCATTATTTTCGGCAATATTAGCCGATGATTATTCTAATTGTTTCAAGGGTTTCTATGGCACAAGTTGTATGGTTCATAAGAATATGATATATATTCCTATATATATATATATATATATATATATATATATATATATATATATATATATATATATATATATATATATATATATATAATATTGATTTTAAAGTTTAAGTGAAACTTCGAAGTGATCTTAAAATCCAATATGTATAAAAAAATCTAATGTAATGAATTTGTGAAGTAAGAATCAGACTATACTAAATTATTAATATCATTAGTCAAATTAATATAAGATTAATCATTCTATTCATACTATTTCAAGTCCATCTATATAGAAGTCCAATACAACTTTTTGAAATGATAAACATAAGTTTGCATATACTTAGATTAAAAATGTATAATTATATAAAATTTGTATCCTTCCATTATTTTTATTTTGAAATATTATTCGTTTTGAAAATTAAGGAATTGTCTCATAATAAAAATTTTAATCAGTATATATATATATA
>Ga0209700_101879_pt1 | contig 43494 bp, 12 predicted proteins | sample SiratroredBW_FD_187528 | JGI IMG/M metagenome (GOLD analysis project Ga0209700, IMG submission 187528) | Root nodule microbial communities of legume samples collected from California, USA - Siratro red BW (SPAdes) (version 2) | ecosystem: Host-associated > Plants > Roots > Nodule | place: USA... | reverse complement strand
GTTATTTATAAAAGGAGGTGATGGATATTTATGGCCTAAGCCATCCAAAATTTATAATTAAAAAACACTTAAATGCACCTAAAATGACATGTTTCACGTTAACTTTGCATTGTTTTTTTTTTCTTTGTCTTGACCGAAAATGAGAAAGCATGGAACATGGTCATACTTTTTTTTGCCTTCTCTTTGCACTCCTTCTCTTGACTACACTATTTAATAATATTTGGGCATGCAAAAGGCCACATAAAACTTATAATAAACATTACTAATTATTCCTAAATACAATAATTTATTAGTGAGAGAAAATACAATAAAAATAAATGTTAAAGAATCATAATTAATGTAAATTTTATTCTATAAATACAAATATTTATTTTATTTACTAATAATGATATTTCCCATACAAGCACTCATGATTTTTTTTTAGTACAATTTGTACACAAGTCCTTAGCTGAAATTAATTTATCAAATGATATTTGCATTGAATTGAGAAATATAAACAAAATGAAGAAAAAAAAAAGTTAATATCTTACTTATTTCTCCAAATTCATAAGTCCTAGTTTGTTTGCACATCTCGCTCAAGTAAGATAAAGATTATGAGTAAGGTTTCAAACTCTAAAGTCCATCATTTAAGCGAGGAGTTTGTCATTTGAGCAACTGTCTAGCTTTGAAGCGAGGAGACTATCATATGTAAGGTTTTTTTTTTCTTTTTTTTGAGAATATCATTGAAGTATGGGACATTGCTCAAGTGACATTCCTATATTTTCTACATGTTTTACTTGTTCCGAAGTAGTTCACATGTTACCTAATTATATCATCTTGTTATATTCTTGAAAGCATATTACAACTATTAAAAGGTTACATATTCATTTTTTGAAAGGTGAATGAAATGATATTAAATGTATTTTTTTAGGAGGTAATATGGTTTGATACAAGTATCACTTTATAGAATGTTCAAAATAAGATATCCAAACCTTATTGATAATTTAAATCATATAAATGAAGGTATTAACGGTGAGTCGCAAAGCTCACTATTTTGAGGGAATGTGTGTGTGTAGAAAACCTTAATGTATTTGAGTAGATAGTTTGGATCAAAATTATGAGACAATTTGATGTTCATGTGTATCTTGACCATATGTCAGATGTTAGTCTTAGATGGTAATACTCAATACATTCCTTTTTTACAAGTCTTTGATTTTTAGAATGAATTTATTTGATTCCTTGCCTTCGGTGAGACTATGAATGTATTTGATCTATGTATTGATGGCATTGTGTGAAGCTTATATATTTGGTTAATGAGATTGTACATCTTGAATTAATTTATGCTCGTTTACCATGTTTACTTGTTTTGTGTTTGTAATTGAGAGAATTGTTTAGTGACATGTGATCAAATGACAATACAAGTTCTAAAAGGACTCTTCATCCACAATGGTGAATATATACGTGTTTAGCTTTAGAAGTTTTATTTGCATTTTTTGATATACATGTAAATATTTTATTTGAGTTGGTTTTGTAAACCAGTGTATTTGGGTAAAAGGTGAATCTACTTATGTTTATCTTTTGATGTTTTATTTGATTTTTTTTATATACATGTAATATTTTAATTGAGTTGGTTTTGTAAATCCATTTGTTTGGGTAAAGATACTTGGATTGTGTATCTTTATACATAATTATATATAAGTATATGTTCATGTTTATTCTTTTATTTTATTTTAGGTAATGGATAGTGGGGTCGTTAGAGTTATATTATCAAAATTGGTTATGTGAATATCTTATGTTTCACGCCATTTGTCAGATGAATTTGGTAGATGGTAGGTAGTAAACGGAGAAGGCTATATGAAAGACATTTGACTAGGACAACTTTAAAAGGAAATTCCTAAAAGTGGTATTTTTCTGATAGTGCAAGGTATTTGAAGGAGTTAGAATATCTAGGGATAAAGAAGGAAGCCTGCTTGTTCACTTGTATGCAACTAAGTTTGAACACTTAACTTATTTTGGCTACCTTTGAGACTTGAAGGTGTAAAAAAAATGATGAAGGTCTGAATCCTGAGATTAAGTGGATGGTTTTTTTGATGTTAATTTGTGAGTTTCTATTATTGTGAAAAACATCAAAGTATAGAAAAGTTGCAGGCCAATGATAGTAGAATGGTGAAAACTCATGGTAGAGAATCCTTTGAAAGGGAAAGTACTCAAACACTAGATCCCAACCTCACAAGAGTGGTGTACCTACACTTTAACATCAATTTGGGGTGTAGTGTTTCTGTTGTGGCGGACAACACTTCTCTCATTAGTGCCATTAGACATCTAATGGATTTGTTTCAACTATCAAAAGTTTAGGCGTCTATCAATAAATTACACTAAAGAGCAACACCTTTCATCATTATTCAATAGGGTGACAACAACAAACCTAGGATGGCAACCAAAACACACACACTCCTCATTTTCTTTTCTTCCTTTTCCTATCATTTTCTCCTATAAATATGAATAATCGTATTTAATTCTCTTGTGCCTCTAATAAATCAATCTAGCCAGTAGGAGTATGAAGTTTTTTCTTTACCTAAAGTAATCTTTTTCATTCTTTTTGATTTTATTCTTGTTTTTCTCTAAGGTTTTACATGCAATTGTTTTAGGGATTTGTAGGGATGGGGAGAAATTGAGGTTTAAATCTTAGTTCTTAGGGGTATTTGGTGTTTATGACTTACTTTTTTTGAGTTGATGAAAAAGTTTCTCTAGTGTTTTTCTCCACTATTTTCTTTTATTTTTGGTTCCTTGGAGTACAAGAAGTGGGGAATTACATTTTAAGCGTGGATAATAAATCAATAATTTGGCTATAATCTATATATCACTCCTTGGATGAAATTGATTTATCAGATTTTGTTTACATTGAATTTGAGAAATGTGACCACAATGCAAAAAAAGAAAAAAAAAATCAATATCTTACTAATTTTTACAAATTCATAAGTTCTTATTTGTTTCATATCTCAATCACGTGAGATAGAGGTTAAGGCTTGTTTAACTAAACAAATTAAATGGTTAGTTCAATAATATTTTATTAGCAAGATATTAGAAGGACTATACTCAATTAGTTAAGAATGGTGCTACTAGGATGGTCACTTTTAACTAGGAAAATAGAGAAAAAAGAAATGTATTGATAATCCCTCTTTCAATTCTCTTCTATATATATATATATATATTGTAAATGCACGTAAACACCCAAATACTCTATTTATATCATTCTCTTTTATGATAAAAAGTTTATTTTAAAAATGATTTCGTTATTGAATTGAGTGAAAATATTGTTTGATGATAATTCTTTATTTTAAAAGATTCAAATATAATCCTCTTAATAATTTTTTTGGTAATTCGTAATTAGAAAATTATTCTCCATTGAATTCATGACTAATTCATACTGTGAATCACTCGTCAAATTTTAGAGTATAAAATGATCTTTATATATTCATATAATCTACATCAGCTAAATAGGTATAAAAAGATTTTATATAATTTGTATTGTCTACATCCTTGTGATGGAGTAAGACTTTATTGAAGTTGTAATTTATAGATTAAGGAACCAGTTTTGAAAAGGAAAAAATTGTGAAATATAATTATGAACTCATTAGTTAAGCCGAAAGTTATGAAGTGTAAGTGGAAATTAAGTATAGGTAGATAATAGAATAAAAATAATATGTTTCTTCTTGTTGAATATATATATATATATATATATATATATATATATATATATATATATATATATATATATATATATATACATATATATATATATATATATATTAAATAGAATGAAAATTAAAATAAATTTCAAAATGCAGCAGGATAGATGGACGAGGGACCACACAATTTTTCCAAAAATAATACTTTATAAAAAGAATTACCGATATGGAGGCAGTGACTATCGGGTGAAAGAATTCCCACCTCTCTTTGGCAGATCCGGTGAAAGAACCCCACAGAAATATGGTTTTTAGTGAGCCCAATTTCAGGATTTTTTTTTTTATTTTCTTCTTTAAATGGGAGGAGAGAAAAAATGAAAAAAAAATAGAAAAGAAAATAAATTTGATATCAGAGAAAATGTAAATTGAAATAGTCAATTAAAAATGTGGAGAATAAATTTTAATTGATTTGAGAGGGGAAAGAAAAAATATTTAAAGGTGAATAAAATTTAGTTTTGTAATATTAATTTTGTAAAATAATTTCGATATAAATTTATTATTATTATTATAGGAATGGAAGTTTGTATAAAAATGAATAAAAGATAGAATAAAATTAAAAAATATCGTGGATGCTTATTATTATTGTTATTATTATTGATGAACTAAATTTTTGAAATGATTTAAAAAAATGCAATAAGAAATATAAAGCAATTAAAATAAAAAGTGAAATTTTTATATTTATATTAAAATAAAAATTATTATATAGAAAGCATATTTAAAATAAATAATTAAAAACATTCAAATTAAATTTTAATTGGTTTGAGAAAAAGTACAAAATAAAAAATAACTTAAGGATGAAAAAAAATTGGTTTTGTAATATAATTGAGAATTAAATTTGTTAGTATTATAATGATGTGTACATAAATTGATAACTTGAATGAAATATAGAAAAAAAATAAAAAATTTTCAACAATATTATTAGTATTATCCTTATTGATGATATACTTATTTTAAAGTTAGTTAAAAAAAATACAGTTAAAAATATAAAATGAGTTAAAATGTAAATTTCAATTATTTAATTTATATTAAAAATTAAATATTTATAAATATAATGTTAATGTAATTATGTGTGAATACAATATTGTAATTATTTTAATTTGAAATTTTGTTTTAAAAAAAATTGTAAAATTGAAATATTGAAATAAAAACTTAAACTTCATCATTAATAAGTTAGAATTTTTTGTACACAATAAGTAAATGTGATTACAAGATTTTAGTTCCTATAATGGTGATCAATTTTACAACAACGACGATGTGTAGTGATTAACATTGAAATCAAAGTATGGCAGTTATAGAGTCATTTGGATCATATAAAAAGAACTACCAACTTGGTTATCGAAGTGTGTTGGATGCATATGTTGTATACAAGTGTTGACAGTATGTGGTGTTATAAGATCCACTCCGAATAAGTTAGAGAAAAAATCAGCTGAATTGGATCCAAATGAATGTCTTTTATTGTCCATAGTAGGTATGTGACGTTATGAACTGTTTTGCTACAAAGGAGTGTTAGTAAGGTTTGTCATGTGGGTTACTATAATATCTTGTCGGGAATGTCGACTAAGGTGGTGAATTTTGTTGTGTTCTTGAATCTTGTAATAGTTGTGACACTGACAAAAAATATACATAATTGGTCATGTACCATTCCATGTAATCTTGAGTGTGGAATAAAGGTCCCTGCATTGGATGACCAAATAATGTTAGTTCACAATGGTTGTTTAACATATTGATCCACTTGGCATGCATTATTTGTCAAGTTATGTCTGATGGTTCCTACATGTTAAGTTTGTGGAGCTTGTCTAAGTTGTTAGATAGAAGGGCAAAGATCTTTTGAAACAAATCAAATTGTAACTTCACTCTATTAGATTAGTGTCATTCAACTACTTCAAAGCAAATGATGGAAGTGCGTGCTATTCAAAGTTGACCAAAGTGGATCACTCTAAGTCTTTATATGAATTCCATTTAAACTACAATGAATGGACGTATGTTATGAGCTTTGTTAAAGTTAAAGAAGTTGAAGTTAATGGTTATTTATATTACCTAATCACCTTGAATGTGATCAATCATAGACTTATACCTCAAGATGTTATTGTTAGAGATGTTTATAAAGTTTAGAACTTTATCATCGCTCCATCTACAAACAAGAGGTTCGATGGTTGTTGGGTGGAAATAAGGGAGATGCATATGATACGATGCCAATGATTGTAGAATGGATTCATACCCACCTATTGTTTTTTCATTTTCATTTGTTGCCCTGCACATTTTCTTATACAACACAACTAAACAAGATAAACCCTCATTGTATTGCCTAGTTCTGTGTAGATTAGTCAAAAAAGGTAAGTACATCAAATGAACTTTGTTGTCGAACTCCTCTAATCAAACCTAGCATGAATGTCCTACGATAGGTGTGTAATTTTTCTTATGTGGGATTGTCACCCAGTGGAAACATTTTTTCTAAGCCATTTTATTTTACTTGTGAGTCGATTATTGATTGAACTTTAATTGGTGTACACCCAAATAAGTGTCGAACATTTTCTCTCAATCAAACATTGTAGGGCTAATTATTGTAACTCTAAGACCTAGTTGAAGTGCAATATCCTATAATGTGATCGTACACTTCCCAATTGGAAGGTGAAATGTGAGCTTCAGGTTTCCATATTTCAACCAAAGCGGTGACTTAGGCGTGGTCTACTTTTAAATGTTGTAGTTTACCAATTTGAACAAATCTCTCCAATATTGGAATTATTAAAGAGTGTGACAACGACATTGAATGACAATAAGACTATACAACATCGTCTTTACTGTTCTGCAAAAATGAAGAAATTATTATAGTTAAAAAGGTGATCATGGAAAAAATATTAAGGGAAAAAATGATGTCATCATCTTGGAAGCAATGAAGGCAGACTTGTAGTAGTGTTCTTGAAATCAATATATATATATATATATATATATATATATATATATATATATATATATATATATATATTTATTTATTTATTTATTGTGAATGAAAGTAACTTCATAAGGGAGAAAATGATAGTAAAGTAGTTCCACAATGAAAAAAGTTTTATATTAGAATTAGGTAATTGCTACAATTTGTTGAAGTCGTATTTATAGAGTGGTGGGTGAATCTTGAGCGTTGATTGATACAGATTTAACCTTGGTCATTGAATGCGGGCCACACTCTGCTCAAGCTTGAGTCAATGTTTAGGCAATAATGGCGGTGAATAATGGCTTGGAGTGGGTGGTGGTTGAGTGAATCGTGATCATTTATGGGGACAAATATATTATGGGTGGTTCCATGCGGGGTGAGGCACTATGCTTAAGTCTCTAAGCCCATGTTTAGGTCATATTGGTGGTGAACAATACCTCATATAGTGTGTTGAGTGAATCTTGGTCATAATGAGAACATATGTAATTTTGACGTATGTAATTTTGACGGCTACATGTGAGTCTAAGTGTATGTTTACTTGTGGGTTGTGCAATTTTAAACTATAAAATAAACTATTGGAATTATACATTACATGTAAGAATTAAAAAAAATATTGTATACTAATTAATGGCGAATGGATGGTGAATGAATGAAAGTGACCCTTCAAATGGATTGATGAGTAGTAACTCATTTGTGACAGTCATGCATGTCAATGTAATAATGTGACAATATATGAAAGGTACCCACTTTTAGTCTACCTTTTCTAAAGTTTTTATAATTTCTTATGATTGTTTGTTGTTAACTTTGAAACAAAGGCTTAAATAATTTGTATTTAGAAGCTGTATTATCTTCAACTTAAATAATGGCTAATGGTTCCATTAAATATGAGTCTACAGAGGTCTCAACTGAGAACTTATAGCAAATAAAAAATTGGAAGGTTTATATCCATTGTTATGCTTTCATGAATTTAATAGTACATTGAGAAGATTGGTTGAAGAAATTATTACCTTTTATGTTGACCTTTCAATAATAGTTAAATAGATTAAGATAATTATATGAATGGTTCAAAACTTTTATGTTTTAATATCCTTTCTAATTTTATGTCGTGGATATGAAATAATCACACATAATTGTGTTTTGTTATGAAGTTCGATAATAATGATAAATAAAGTTTTCTTTGTTGAAATAAAACATAAGTCTATAACATCAACTTTAAACATAACAACAAATAGTATAACTTTAAAAAATATAATATACCCATTCAACACAAAAACACATAATATAAAAAAATGAAACAGAAAACATAGACAATCGCTCAATCTTTAAGAATTTGTTCAATTGTTTTTTCCGTACACTCACTTGTAAGTATTCATTGATGAATCTCATAGGCTCAAACCTTATGTGAGGTTTGGATCCCATAGGAACACCAATCACATAATGTATGTGGCCATCAATAATCTGCACACATACGAATTCCTAATGACAGACATAGAATAATAGAAAGATACATCAACAACATATGACTTTTATCATTTAATACAAATAAATGTAAGATGAATTGTTTGAGAACTGACAAGAGCATGGATGAGTTTAAAATGTACCTGTTATCTACTCACCAAATTTGTTAAATGTAGTTCATCAATCATCATTACAGTGCACCAACACCATCATAGTAAAAAGTTATAACCCAACAGATGTTTGCTGTAGAAGTAGGTAACGAATACATTTAACAATTTATACAATCTAACTTTTTTTTTTTTCAATATATACAAAATTATTTACCATCACATGCAGAAACAAAAATTAATAAATTAATTAAATTTTATTTCTAATTTTGTACACCATCAATAATAATATTTATTTTATTTAAACAATTGTATTGATCTTTCCGGAGCGTAAAATTATAATTATATTTATATCATTATCTTTTTATTTTCAACAAACTAATAGTTACAAAATGTAATTCCAAATAATATTGCAAAAGCAAATTTTATTCATCCTTAAATAATTTCTCATTTCTGTCTCAAACTAATTAAAATTTTATTCTCCACAATTTTAATTAATTATTTCATTTTATTTTTCATTGATATTTTTTTTATTTTATCTTTTTTTTTTAATTTTTTCACTCCTACTCTTTAAAATAAATAAAAAAAACCTATTTGATATTTCAATTTCCCCGGTAAGATTTTCGCAGCTGAAGACACCAAAAGAAAGTATAGAAATTGGGCTATCTAGGGAGGGCGGAATTTTCATCCTGTGTATAGTGGTCATTTGGAGAATTTGTTTTTTAAATACTTTTATTTTTGGAAAAATATTGAGGACCACAACTTAATGAAAATAATTGAATTCATGAACATAACAAGGACCCGCCATGGGACAAACATTTCAACAATCATATCTGCAAAAACGTTATCTTGTATGCTCACACTTCCCTTTCAGAGTTTAATAAATGACAATACTAAGTTAGGTAAACTATTTTTCCAAACTTTCCACGTGTTTTTTTTATCAAGTTTATATTCATAATTTTATTTATCTTCTGATTAAAAAATGGATAACTTTTAAAAGCTAAGGACTTATTTCTTTCAAAATTTAATTATAATTTTTAAAGTACTAAGAATATCATTCTTGTTAAAGATAATTAGTACCACATTGAGAATCTATATATGATTGTTATTGCATATATATTGAGGTGGGGGCAACGGTGTGTGGATATTACGTCCTCTCACAGTTTGACTTATTCATATATTCGTATTTGTTTCCTTCATATCTGAATCTTTATCTTATCCTCAACAAGTGAGGACCCATACTTGCTTGCAAATGATGTTTCCTTACATTCTATATACCTTCACCCAAAAGCCTACAAATAATTAACTGTTTCCATTTCAGTTTTATGTTTCTTTGTATTTTATTGTTTTGCACTATTCTCAATTATTATTAATATCCTCTCACAAGCTAGTATCTATGATTGTTACATGTTAATTCCTCTTTATGCGATATTGAATCTATGATTGATACATGTTAGTTAATTCCTCTCTATGTGATATTGAATGAAAAGTAAAATTTATTGTTACATTAGTTATAGATAAAGTTAAATTACAATATATATATATAACTATAACTAGAGAAGTCTTATTTTATAAGTTGATTTTGAGATAATGAGTTAGATTTAAATTTATTTTTAATATGTAGATTTTATTTTAGTGAGATTTGTTTGAACTTATAGTGTCATCTATTCTATTATTTGATCATTAATAAATATTTATTTAGTTTCCCACACAATATGTCAATATTGTTGGATAACGAGAGAGAAAACACTGTGATCTCAACAATGAGACATGAGTTAGATTCACACAAGGAATTGACAACATCTTTAACACAAAACCTTAAAACAGTGTGTTTGTCGGTCTTTCTTCTTATATGTTGTTCAACTTTCTCATTTCTACTCAATGTGAGACTTAGACTCACATTTGAATTCCTAATAAATACCTCAAGATAAAAGAAGTGTATTAGAGATCTAATATCAACTAAGATAAAACAAACAAACCTCCTTTCACAAATTATGCTTGTGTGACTCTGGCGTATTGAACTTCTTAATCGTATGCATCCTCTTTGGAAATTGAGTGTACTATTAGCGAGACCTCAGGTCAAGTGAGGTTACTGCTGTATTTAAGCATATCAATAAGTAGAGGAAAATAAACTAACAAAGATTCTTTTAGCTTGAAATCTCTGTCAGGAAATTTTTTGATAATCAAATCGTACTCGTTTGATCGGTTAATAAGACGAACCATCGACTCTGATACTACTAGTTGGATAAATCGAAAGGGGAAACACCGATGAGAGATCTCAACAAATAACAATGACACATGAACTAGACTCATACAAAGGATTGCCGTCACCTTCAACCTAAAATCTTAAAGTAATGTGTTAGTGGGTTTTTTTTTTCTCATATGTTACTCAAAATTCTCGTTTCTATTCAAAGTAAAACTTAAACTTATATTTGAATTACTAACAAATACCTCAACATGAAATAAGTATATTAGAGATCTGATATCAACCAAAGATAAATTAGACAAATCTTATTTTAGAACTCGATTTTATGTGTTCTCACCTTATTTTATGATACCAACATGTGTTTTATTTCATGATAGCAGCAACAATCTTGTTTATCTTTACATACCAAAAGAAATAAAGAAGAAATCTCCACTAAATCTGATGTATCATATTCTTATGAAAATTAAATGTAAATATAAATGTATATCCAAACAATGATAATATAACAATAATATATGAATAGCATGGTTCGATTTGATGACTGTTGTTATTAGAAAACGTAGATGACTAAGAGTGGTAACAGTCATAACAATCATATAATATACTATAGTAGTTAAATTAGAAACGCGTATGTTATTATATTTAAACTCAAAATTAGACGTATATTATTTTATGTTCTAAAAAGTCTTAACGCCTTTAAAATATTATTTTTATGGTTATACTAATGTCTTAAAATTTTAATTAACTTAATTTTTTATTAGTTGGATTCATCAAAAGTATTTACTACAAATATTGTGATTTAATATATATATATATATATATATATATATATATATATATATATATATATATATAAGAAAAGAAATAATGAATTAGAGTGTAGGTTGAAAATATTCTTGTATTGACTAAAAAAAATTGTAAAATGTGAAATTTGAACAACAATTTAAATTTAAACATTTATTTATAAAACAGTAATATGTGATGAAATTTGACTCTTTCTTCTTCTTTTGCATCTCCGATTCTCTCTCTTCCTTTTATTCCAACAAATATAATTCAATTTAGCATTTCATTGAATTGCCCTAAACTTTCATCATTCACACACACTCCACAACAAATGCTTTATCTCTTTTCTTTTACTTTCTCCCTCACCCTCTCTTTTCCCAGAAGACAAACCAACCATTCTTAATCTTCTATCACATCTTTTTTTGTTTTCAATTCATTCTCTGCAACACCAACCATACGCTCTCATTCTCACCCACCCATCAATGTTGGCGTGAAGAAAATAACTCCCTAATGTTGGTTTTGATGAATGCATGAAGTAATGAATAAATTGGACAATAACTAATCATGCTTTTATGATATGATCGATTGTGGTCCAATTGATTAATTGATTACTGTACTTATGTTTTAGAACTTTCATATTATCTACTTTTATCTCCTTCAAATTAAAAATCAATTTAAATGCATCAATTCTTTTAAGGTAAATTGGTTTTTGCACATAAAATTATCAACATCCCTTTGTCCTTTTCTTCTCTCCAATCATCCCACATTAGCAAATACAAATAATTATAATCGGCACCTCGTAAATCACTATTTACAGTGTCAAAGTATTACTGCTCTATCTAATTACACTACACACTCTAATCCAAACACAAATTAAAACCAAACACTTCAAAAAGACCATCATTATTTATCACATGCAAACTTTTAATTTTTTATAGGCAATAAAGAATTTTATAAAATATACAAACTTTTCAATCCCAACTAGTATAATAATATTTATTTTTTTTACATCCATTTACTTTATAATTATTTTCAAAATAATTAATGCTATATTTTCCTAGAATATCTTATAAAAAACTACATTATTTTTTCAAAAATTAAGAAAAGTAATAAGAAGCTATAAAAGAATTTAATATTTTATACTAGTTAATCCATCATAAAATAAGTATAATTTTAATAATATTTTTTTTCTAAAATTTAATATAAGAATTTTTTAATAAACTAAAAAATATTTACTGCTTTTTTAAATTTATTATTTTTCACTAAATTTAAAAACAGCTTTTAAACAAGTATTACATATGCAGCAACATAAAACAATAATCATGTACCAGAAGGCAACAATAAAGTACACCAATATATTCCGACAAAAGGTAGTTCAGTTTTATAATTTTCTACCACTCTTTTTTTTTTTCTTTCAACAAGTGAGATATCATTGTACAGTATTTCGAATTGATACTTATATATTTTATATTGTTTTTCATTAGAATTAAAATTAAGTTATTTGTCAACTAATATTTTGAGATATTAATTAAAGATTTGATGAATAAAAATCACTAAAATTAAATTAAGATTGCATGAAAAATAATGACGGTTGTGTTTGTAAGAATATAAGTTTTATATGGGAGTTGTGTTTGGAACAGTGGATAATAATTTTTAAAGTTAAATTTTAAGAATATAAATTAAGAATTTAATTATTTTGTTATTTATTTTATAAACTTGTTAGCTCTCTAGTATTTAATTTTTAAATTAATTTTTTTTAATTTTTTAATTAGTCACATATTTTTTTAACTAAACTATGCTTAATCAAAGTAGACGAGAGTAGAACATTTTGATCATAATAAAATATTTCTTAGGCGAAATTTTCTTCTATTCATATATATTGCATCTCTTCTTATATTTTTTTTCTTAACAGAAATATAATCAGTAAAGATTATCTTGATTAGTTTGAGATCATAATAATATAGTATATTTTATAGTGAAGTTATTTTGGAATTAAGTTGAGATTTTTTTTTAAACCTTGAGAACTAAGTTATAGAAAAACAAGACTTTAGAAAGCTTGACCTAAACTCATAATTAACATAATAATTGAGATGTAAAAGAAAATATTTGAATGTTTCTGGATAGATGAAATAAATGTTGAATTTTTTTAACAAAAATAAATAAAGAAAGAATATTTGAGGTGTTTCAACTCCTATATAAAAATAATATAACTAGTGAATACACATATACTTAATAAGTTAAACAATTACAAAATATTATTATCATCCAAAATTGTCTGATTCGAGTTAGAATTTCCTTCTCATACCTAAGAATTGATACTTGTTTTATTTATTATACAGGTAAAGCATATGTACATTTTTAGACAAACCATAATCGAACATTCCAAAAAAATAAAAAATCTTAAAACCATAGTCAATAAAAAATTATGTTACTTTGCTATCATTACTGTATCCTTCTGTTGACCAATTTGTCTAAAAAGAGATTTGAATTTTGTCCAACTTCAAACTCTAACCACAATAAAAGAGTTCCCAACTAACAACTAATAAAAATCTGGTCACAATTGGATACAAAAGTCAATACACTAAACTCTCACAAGTACCTAAAAAACAATATAGTACTAATTTAAATATTTCCAACAAAATATTCAAATATTTCCAACAAAAGTAAAAAATCAAGAATATATGTAATTAAAATTATTGTAACAAATTACTTTAATTTTGTATATACAATTAAAATTGTTTACTGTTTACTTTATATATTATTCTAATATGAAGTATACTAAGTGAAATGATATGGAAATGTGTATAAAGTTGATATAACCCTTTAATTTAGTTTATGGTGGAGTTATAATAATTGTTTAACTTATTTTTCTTATGATTATTTTTATATTGATGGTTTAAAGCCAATTCAATTAAGACACACACATACATAATACATAAGTAAATGTTTAGAATTTAAGAGAAAATTTGTCTAAATAAACACCAAGATAATCATGAGAAAATTTGGATAATAATGAGTAATAAGCACTTCTCTGATAAGGAATGAATAAGAACGAAATAATATAACTTCACCTATACATAATACTATCTAACACTTAATTTAATAAGTTAATAAAATAATAATAAACAAATAATTATTAGTAATGAGGGATTGAACTTTTATGATTTTGTATAGTTGTTATTACATAAATTTTAACCTTTATCTTTTATATTAATTATATAATAATATTAAGTCCTATATTAATTATATAATAACATTAAGTCTTATATTATTTTTTTAACAACAATGAATGATATAAATAGAAACATTTTAGGAATATTCTAACTCTATTATAAGAAGAAAACTTTCTATAAGGTACATAAATGCACTAAAAAGCACATAAAGAGCAAGTTAAGAATTATAAAACACACTTTATGTCAACTTTGACCTGTTCTTTCTTTCGAAAATAAGAGTAATAGAAAATGAGAAAGCAACTCTGAAGATGAAACAGTATGTAGTGAGAACTTGAATGCTTCCATCTTAGTGACGAGTTTTACAAGGATATTGATTGTAGGATATGCAAGCTGCACCAACACCATGAGAAAACTAGACTTCTACTCTTGTATTCCTTTCATCTACTAGTCATCTTTACTTGCCTGACTTTTGTTGTTTATAATTCTGAACCACTAGAGCCAACCAACACTACCTCTTAGTCCTTTTTTCAGTGTTCCACTCCTACTTGAAATGTTTACCACCCGGTACCCTTATGTTGTAGTAGTAGATTTCCAATATCTTTCAACTATCAGCTTTTCTCCAATGCAAACATGCAGGTAGACTGGTGTAACAAAATGCCAACAATTTTCATCTATCCAACCTGTCTCCATAGTATATTTCGGTACTTCTTTCTCCACTTACTATCCATAAATGAGCACATTGAGCATTTCTGCAATGTAACCTGCAAAGAAACCGCAAACCAACTGAACAACCACCTTCCCCCTACCCGTGATCCTTACCCACCATAGGAAAATCAAGACCTACTTAATTATTTAATCTTTTTCAAGTAGTCAATAAGGTGCAAACACCATTCTGCAAATGTTTTTTGAAACCCAGTCCATCCAAATCTTGACCAACTTCAAGCTTGCAATTGTGTTTGTAAAAAAATTCTACCTCATCTACCTGACCACTCTCAAAGATGACCCTGTTCCTATGCATCTAAATAGCCTTAGTAAGTGCTAACCCCACACATGATTAGCTTGTGCACTCAATCTAGTAGGATAAAAGTTGAGAAAATGACTAACTATATCGTTACTTGTCACCAAAAACAACCCTACCCACTTATTATACTTAATCCATAGTCTTTATGAAACCACATGACCCATAATCACTTTCATATCTGATAACCAGAGTGAACTGTGTAAGCTTCGATCTTCTCATCCATCCAACTCCACCTCCAAAGTCTTATATTAATTAATTATATAATAATATTAAGTTTTATGATAATATAACAACATTATATTAGATATGTAATAAAATATAGTTAAATTAATATACTTTTTATTAAAATAATTATGAATTAATCTATTAATAATTATTAATTTATAAAACATTCAAGTTGTATTCTAAACCTGTTAAATGCGATGGATAGTTGCAGACAAATTTAAATAACGAAAAAACTAGATGATAAGCTATTAACTATTGTACCAACTAGAGAACACATTAATCACGAACTGGAAAAGACATTATAAAGGAAACATATAAGATAAAAAAGAATACCCACAAAAAAAAAAATACTTTATTAAAAGATAACAGTGTTTGGCTTCAGTTCCATCAGTTGTATAAAAAATGGTCTAACTTTTTTCAAGAAAACTTGAATTTGAATTTGGAATGGTTTTCAAGTTCTTAGATACATTTGTGATTATATAATTTTTTTAATTAAATATAATATTTAGCTCAGAGATTAATAAGATGAAATTGGAGAATTTAGAATTACTTTTACTACAGATAATATATTAGAATTTTTGTTCAAATGTTTTGACTCTAGAAATATATATATTACTTGTAATGATTGAAAAATGTAGTATGAAAAACCATTAGATTGATATAATTTATTTGAAACCAATTTGGAATGAAAGTTTTAGATAAATGTTGATCAATCAGTATCTTTATTAGGACATTTATTAATAATTTAAAAATATAATTTTTTATTACGATTACGTGAAAAATATATTTCCCTCTAGATTTTAATATACTTTTCTATAGTTTTTAATGATTTTTTTAATACATTAGCAAGTATTCTAAGAATACTTGTTAACTAGACCCAAAGTTTTCATATCTCGTAAACAGATATGTTATTCTATTGTTACGATATCAGTTATGTTTTGAGTCAATTTTTTTATTAAACTTAGTTTCGATTTCTAAATTTAAAAATTGATGAGTTAGTTTAAACATTCAAACTTGAAAAAGTACAGAAGTCCAATTATTTAATCAATTTTGTGACAATTAATATGTTTTGAGTCAATTTTTTTTTGTTAAACTTAGTTTTGATTTCTATATTTAAAAATAATATTATATATATATATATATATATATATATATATTTAAAAATCAGCTTGCAACTAACTGCTACTCCAGCTAAAAGTAAATCGTACTATTTAAATAATTATTTGACACAAAACTTTATTGGAATAAAGAAAAGGCAAACGAGTGCTATTTTGAAAAAAAAAAAATCACATTTTAATATTAGATTCGGAGCGAATATTCTTACATAGAAACTCATTTAAATAAAAAAAAAATTGTATGGCACGAAATAAAAGGAAGAGAAATGTGATGTGAGGAATAGTGACAGCATTAGGGTTAGGGTTTAAAAAATGAGATGGTCTTTGTGGCCGTTGGATGATGGATAATAAATGCATCTGTGAGAGCGACAGCACAGCACGCTGAGTGGTCCCGTTCTTTGGTTCGTTCTTTCTTACATTGGCATGTGTTTTGTCAGTGTCCACACACGTTTCGTTGCCACATAAACCTAAGTACTTTGACATAAATGGAATATCCCATCCAATCACGTGTCACAATGCAACCACTACCACTTAAATTCTCCATACTAGTCACATGCCCCCTCACCCACTAGAACTTTTAACTCCATTGGAGATTCTCTGTTTTTGCTTCTTCACAGTTTCATTCACTGGTTTATTCATTTTCTGTTCTCGATCATGGTCTTGGTTTGTGATTGATGCAGTTCTTTCCTTGTTGCATCTTTTCTTGTGGTTTCTTGGAAATACTACAAAAATATTTCCTTGTTATTATTTTGATTTGAAGTCTCCTTATATTAGAGTAAATTCTTATTTAAAGTATTATTTATTTTAAAATTTAAATTTTCGTAATATTTCTGATTTTATTTTAAAAATATATCTTGAAGAATTAAGAAAGAATAATTTTTTTTAGATTATTTTAGTTTTAATTACTAAACTATACGAGACTATTGAATATATTAAAATAAATTTTCGGTTAAAAATTAAGAAAAACGAAAATTTATTTTTTAATCACTTTTTTTTATATATATGACACTAATTTCTGACTTCAAGGTTATTAAAATAATATCATTATGATCAATCATTGTATTAGAAGTATTATTTATTTTGAAACTCAGTATTTTGTAATTATATCCTTATGTGCATAAGAAGGTTAAGAAAAAAGTATCAAATTTTTCAAAAATTAATTCCAATTACTTTTAAAGTTGTTTTACCACCTCATTTTTGTCAAATTGCATAATACGTTCAATTGATAAAATATATACTCCAAGTCATGTTATAAAACTTTATGAGTTTCAAATCCAAGAGGTTATATGTTATAATGCTAGATTTGTGAGATTTAAAGATCATGGGAGAAGAAACTCAAATATAAAGATATCAATATGATCAAAATGACATCAATATGGTCAATGTGTTATAAGATCTAAAAATTACAACTTTTACATAAGAGTTGGAAGATAAGATGAGAAAGTCTTATCCTTAAGTGAATATGGACAATTTTTTTTAAAGAATTACTACTTTAATTTTCTTTAAGAATAGAAAAATATATAAATATATTGTAGATATTTATTTTTTTATTTCTTTCAAAACTTCAGCTATCTAATACTTAGTTTCTTTGAACTTGGAAAACTTAGTAGTGCTTCCCTATTGTAATGTTAATAAAAGAACAAGATAGTTAGTGTTTTGGTAAATGATTCAATCTATACCAAGGATTAATTTCTTTCTTCTTTTCTTTAGGTGTTTGGTAAAGGTGAGACATTGGTGTAGGGATTGATAGTTAGTGTTTTACTTGGAGTTTTGGTGGATTTCTGAAACTATTAAAGGAAGCTTTAGCTATTAGGTACGTTACTTTACTTTCAGGTAACGAGAATTAATGTTTACATCAATGATATGATTTTTTAATGTGTATAGTATGTGATAATTATATATTATGTATATAAAAGCTTAAAATATACATATATTTGTGTATGATATTTTGGGAGAATTATGAAGTATTTATGAGATTGTTGGTTTTCTTTTATATGTGTACCCATATAGTTGATGGTTTGGATGAATTTAAGTATATATTGGTATATTTTTCGTTGTTCATTTCTCTAATATCTAAGAAATGGTGCTTTTGAACTTGATATCACTCATATGCGATAAACTCATCACTTAAGCGATGCTCAAGTGATGTATACTTTACCACTCATTATTGCTTAAGCAAGTGTGAACGTCTAAGTGACAATGTGAATGCTTAAACGATAAGGAATATATCTAAAGTGAGAACTTATAAATTGAGAGAGAGGCCAAAACAAATCTCTCTTATTTGGAAGTTACAATACTTAAGCAACAATGTGGTTGCTCAACCGAGAGTTGGTGGATAGGCTCTAGAATAGTTGAGTCCATGTATTTACGTTGCACACTCAAGTGACAGTTGATATCTCAAGAGCTTGTGAAATAATTGGTTTCGTTTTTCTAGAACTTGTTGAAATAACTTAATGCAACATTTCATATCCCCTACTTGAGTGACTACATTGTTGTTTGTGGGTTATAACTTTTAAAGGAGTTAGAGTTGTCTTGACTTGTCTCAAGTTACAAGCTCTCACTTTAATTATTCTTGATGTCACTTGACCCACCTACATGGTCACTGAGTCTTAGTGAGTGATGAATATAATCACTATATACTGTTTGGGTGTCACTAGAACAATGAACCCGAATTGAACGATATCAAGCCTGATAACATCATTTTTCAAAACAATAGAGTATCAACAACGAAAATCACTACCGAAATACACTCCAATTCATCTAACAATACAACCATATTGATACATAACTCTAAGAGAATCACAAAAAATTATATAAATAATTCACAATACTTCCAAAATCGTAGGTAAAGATATATGTATCTTAAGTTTTTATACACAACAATACAACTATCACATACTTAACAAAATCATTTATTAAATTCAAATATTAACCCCTCTTACCTAGAGATGTAGAGTGTCTATTAATTAAAATTTCTCATGACACTTCCAAAAATTTATCAAAGCTTTAAGGAAAACACCAACTATCAATCTCACACCAAGAACATCTCCTTTTTATCACACTAATTAAAGAGAAGAAGAAAAAAAAATAGTTCATGGTAAGGATTGAACTACTTAGCAATATCACAACTCTACTTGGTATTACTCTCTTTCTAGTTGCTTCTTTGAAGATATAAATTTGATAGTATTTTAAAATGAATGCTGAGAAACTCCACTTTTGAGAGATGAAATTAATTATGAATGAAATAAAAAATAACACATATACTCTATACATATTTTCTTTTCTATCTATTTAGAATTCATCCTTAAATAAACAGTGTCAGGTTTTCAAATTCATTATCACATATATTTTCATATTTGTGTTTTTAAAAAATAATACTTTTCATTTTTGTAATTTTTTTTCAAGGTTAACCCATTATAAAAGTAAGTAATATCTTTGTTTGCATTAAATTTAATTTCTTATCACATACTTTATTTCTTACTTTGACATTTTACATAATTATATATTATTATTACTATTATTATTATTTATTATTATTAAATGATGTATTTGGGAACAAAATAATTAATAGTATTTCAATGTTTTGAAATGATAAATAAATTCTTATTGAGGAATGAGTCTAAATTTATGTCCAACAATATTTCAACAAATTGTTTCTAATAGAAGATGCATATGGTCAATAAAGAAAAACAAAGGTGATAGGTAAATAGAAACGATTTTTTGCTTTAAAAAGTGATTGATACAAAAGAAATTAGATGATATATGTCTTATTCACGCAAACGATAACTTTACTGTTTACTACTGTATTTGATGATTCAGTATCCATATCTTAGTTAAATAGTAAAATATTATTTTATATTCCAATTTTAAGAAGGAAGTCGTTTTTTACAGCATAAATTTGTAGAAAACTATGATATGATTAGTAAATAATTTTTTCTTTTAAGCATGTGATTAAAAGTTTAATCCTTGGTCCACGTGTCTAGTTAAAAAAAAATACATAGAAGTTGTTGAAAAATTAATCACCTATGCACCTTGACTTGAAAAACAACTTCATAAAAGCAATCAAACATAGTTAAAAAAAGAGAATTATGTTAATTTTAAAGTGAAGAAATTTTGATTTGTAAGGCTATTCTTGTAATAACAAATGTGGTTTCATTTCATTTTAAATTTATCGCATTAAATAATGTGCAACTATAGCATTAGTTAAATACTCATTCTATTTTTACTCCGTGAATTCTACATAATAAATATTTATTTTATATTATTAAAATTTATAATAAATAAATGCTTTTGAATTTATAAGTCACATTATCATTAAAATTCATAATAACATTTTTATATAAAATAATTTATACCTTGATACAATATTTTTTTGATTATTGTTAAATTTAGAACTAAAAACATTAAATATGATAAGTTGAAACATGTAAGAGGTTAAGAAAAAAAAAAATACTAAAAACTTCATTGTTAAAGAAAATCTTCTAAAATAAATCCACCTTCTCAAGTATCACAGCAAACTGACATTTATAACATAGTGGTACTTAGGGATCAGATAACATAATTTTTATTTTTATTTCACACACGTTTACTTTTCATAGACAATTTATTCGAGGTTCAATTGTAGAATAAATGTAGAGAAAATAAATAACACAATAAAATTATTCTCAACATCACAAAGTGCTAAAAAAAACCAAAAAAAAAAAAAAACAGAATAAAAAAATGACTCCCCAGTTCAAAATATGAAAAACCAACGGAATCTATTTCAATTTTTCTAACCTACCAAACACGGATAAACATCAGCGTACAAAACTTTTTCAGAAAAGTTTAAGTTGATTTTTAAGTTTGATAAATTTGATCAAACTGACATGCTCTAATAATTGGAATAAATTGGATGAATATGCTCAAATTTCTAAAATACTTAGAAGACCAACAAGATATTTCCAGAAATATTAAAAACTTTATTAGAAGATATAATAAAAAATATGATATTTTACTTTTTTTTTTTTTTTTGGTTTTTATATGTTTCTTCACTTTTCTTTAATGGTTTTATAGTTTTAATTTCTTTCTTTTCCTTGTTTTGTTTTTAAATTTAAAGAATATTAATTCATCATGCTGTATTTCATTTCATATCTAATACACTCTTCAGTTTTTTCCTAATAGTCTTAAATCCCAACAAACTTTTATAAAAGTAATAACTAAATAATATTATAAAAAAAATGTTATATATTCAGCATGTTTAAATTAAATGCTAATTATAATCTCCCTGACAAGTATTAATAAGTGGGTTCATAGAAGTTATTTCTTAAAATTAAATAAATTTTAAACAACGGCCCGTTCATCATTAAAGATAAGATTTAATACAAATAATGTACAAGGATCTAAGTCGTGCATATTATAATTAATTTTTGTAAGAACTTAGGCCATAAATATATTAAAGTGTTGGAAAATCTTCAATTGGTTCGCTTTAAATCTCAATGCAATTTGATTAAGGAGATGGTAAATTTATATGTAATTAGTAAACAAAATCATTAAAAATAACCAGACATTTCTCATAAGCACAGTTATTTATACAAACAACTTTGCCTAAAAAAAATAATGTTTTGAACGGACGAAATTAATTTAGAAACTATTTTAAATATTAATATAGATTAATTGTAATATGTATAAAGTTAAATTAAACACCTGTTTTAGCAATATTAACATTGAAATAATTTTTGTGTGTGGAGTGTTTAAATCTATGTGGTATTCGAAGGCCTATAAAATTAAGATAAATAATTTATTTATGCAAACATGCATTGTAATGCTTAGGTTATCTTTAATGGAAAAGCTACTAAGTTAGATCAAAGTTAAATAACATTTTTAATGAATTTTATCATCAGAACAAACGTGACGTAACATTGCTTATATATAAGTATAGTTGCTTCCAAGTTCGCAGATTGATTAATACTAAACATTGCAGCTTAATTTTAGAATCGCTCATTTAAATACTGTTGTGTGTATAAACAACATTGCTTTAAAAAGTTTTGAAAAAAAATGCTACCACAGGTTATTAGATCAACAAAACAAAAAGTACAATTGAAACTAAAAGAATTGAAGCTTATAATGAAACTTAGATTGTATATATCAAATCTCAAAAGAAAAAGAAAATCAATTGTAGATCCACAAAAAGTACAATTAAAACTAAAAGAATTGAAGCTTATAATGAAATGAAACTATTGTATATATGATTGAATAGTGTGTAAGTCTATGTAATATTACAAGACCCACACAATCTAAGCAATTCACTTAAACAACCATGTATTGGGTTATATGAACAAACATTATTTAAGAAAAAAATATTTTAATGTGAAAGTTAATGGAGAAAATATTTTAAATATTAATATTGAATCAAATATAAGATTTATAAAATTAGATTAGAATATAGTCAAACTTTGAGTTTTATTTAAAAATAAAATAAAATTGATAAAACATAAAAAATTTATAGAATATAGACTATTATTCTTTGTTTTATTTAAAATTTTAACTTTCTAAACTTCATTTATTTAAACTCTCTAAGTTTAGATAATAATTAAGACTCTTTAGTGTTGCCAAATTATATTATGGAGGAGACTCTCTAGGAGCAAAAATTTGTATCATTCTTTGCAATATATATATTATAAAGGAGACAGTGAGACACTGAATAAAATTGTGATCTTAGTAAAATTCAATGTCTATTAATTGTTTTTCCTTTTCTCCTCTAAGTAATTTGTTAAAAGATGTTATTAACAAAATGTTGACACTTGGTACTTTACCTAGAGTTTTATTAGATTTCTAAAAGTATTAAAGAAAATTTTTGCTAAGACGAACATTATTGTTAGAGGAGTTAATGTTTGTATATTTCACTAATTAAGTATTGATTTGGATAGGATTTGAGTATAATTACATGATTGGAATATAATTTTAGATTGATTGGATAAAATATTGGAAGAATTAAACTAGTAGGTTGGGGTTAGGATAATTGTGATTGTATGTTAAAAATGGTAGTTAAAAACATTTGGTAGGTTTTGGGTGTTAAGTTTGTAAGTGTTTTCTTTATAAATTTGAAAATAGTGTTTCCATACTTGATATTGCTCAAAAGTGATGGTTTAAACCATCACTTGAGTGATAACATTGATATTATAACAATGAAATGTTTAGCTTAAATGTGAGCTTGTAACTTGATTGAAAGAGATAGGTCAAGACAACTCTTTTTTCTATTGAGTATAAACAGCGAGATATTTGTTGCTCAAGCGAGAAACATGATAATTTGTATGATTTTTGGAATCTTGAAAATCATCAACTACGTTAGGATGTTCAAGCAATGGTTGATCATCCAAACATTGAAGAAACAATGAATTTAATGTTTCTAAAACTTGTCGGAAGTGACTTAACGAGCATATCACTCAAACATTACGAAAACATTTAACTAATGGATACTCAAGCGTAAAAGTGAGTGACTCTTATAGATGTGTGGTGAGGGATAACTAGGATGGTCTTAGATCCTAAAGATATACCTTATTGATAATTGATCACATAGATTAAAATATAATGTTGTGAGAAATTGAATGAGATTGTATTTCTAACTTTAGAAGATATATAAACTACTTTAACCTAAAGAAATCGAAATTAATTAATTTTTTTAATTATATTTTTAATAGGTCAAATGTTAGTTCTATGATGAAATATGCTTAATATAAGTGTTTCGAAAACTTCAAGTAACAAATTATATTATGAATGGAAGATGCATAGATCTAACATTTTATTGACAATATACGATTTTATACCTGGCAATGAAGATAGTTGGTGAAGATTCATGCATTTTTTTGATAATGTAGCAATATAATATGTGATATGTCATATAAATATAAATATATATATATATATATATATATATATATATATATATATATATATATTTATAAAAGTAGTATACTGGAAGGGATGATGTTATATATGATAGTAATCTGAATAATAATAATGTGAGTTCTTTAACGTGTATAATGTATATATTCTTTTAGATAACTTTATGTTAGAAAATGTTGTGCTGAGTACCATATGAATAGTTAAATCGGTGTGCTCCATGCTAATTATTTATGAAGTAATAAAGTAAACTTTTATGCAAATTTCTTTAATTTATGTTACATTATAAAATTAACAAAATTAAAATAAACAACTCATTTATAAAATCATACATTATGGATCTTATACAAACATTGCTTTAATAATAAATGTTATTAAGATACTTTGAAGCAACACTCCCATGCAGTCTATGATATATCACCTTATTTGTTTAGTGAAATTGTAAGATGTCATTTAATTAGTAAAAGTATACTTATCTATAGATTATCAACATCACAGAAGCAATACTTTCTTTCCCCTATCTAACACAACTTTTCCTAACTTATTATCTACCTTTAAGAAATTATAGAAGTTAAATATTCATATGGTGACAAGTTTCAAGAGATGATTTGAAATATTCACTGTATAAATAATAGATAAAATTGCATTTAGTCATTGATTGATCTTGATGATGGCTTATTTAATCTCACCGGCTTTGACAGGTAATCTGTCGTTTAATTTTATGGATTTATCTATACTTCTATGGTGTTTTATCATTTATTATGACCATAATCAATACACTTGTTTTTCTAATTTTACAGAGAGTATAAATATATAATAGTTGGAAAGTAAAACATTCTATAATTTTATAGAGATTCTGAACCATGTTTGTAAACAATATACTATCTCCATTAAAATTATCACTAAGTAATTTTGGTTGATATATGAAATTTTAAATAATTATTATAAAATTTAATAATTTCTTTTTATTTAAATTCATGTTAAGCATCACTATGAATTTTAACATTTTAGCTAGGGTGATACTTCAAAGATCAATAATTATATGTCATGACATGAAATATTATTAAAAGGAAAAAGAAAAAATACAAAACTATGGGAGGACTAGGCCAAGCTTATGGCAAGAAAAGATGATAAATACTCTCCAACCAAGCTAAACAAAACGAAAGGAATTGATACCTATTATGAGAAAAGTATAATTAAATAACAACAACTAAACTATCATACCGTTTAAAATCTAATTTATTCTCTCGAGACCCGGCAAAGCCAGCTTGTTAGCACAATGGTTTCCCTTACGAAATATATGAGAAACTTTGAACTCAATTTCTTTACATATCTTTATACACTTTTTTCATCTCCCTCTTAAAGACCAAGGAATCAGATTAAACAAACTAAATGCTTGACAAAGAAGGGAAGAGTCAACTAAGTCAAATACGTCTGAAGACTTTGCTTCAAGTAAACTCAATAGCCAAATTGGCTCCCATAACCTCAGCATATAAACACTTTTGTATCCCAATGAAAGAGGAGAAACTACTTATATATTCACTGTCGCTACCACGAAAAATACCTGCACATGCCAAAAAACTCGGACACCCTCTAGCAGTACCATCAATATTGACCTTCATCTAATTGATATGAGAGAATTTCCAAATAACCCACTACAAAAAGAGCAAAAATTACCGACAAGACAAATCCATCGAAAACACTCAAAATCTGTTAGTAAATTGATTGTATGTAAATTTACTGACGGATTTATGAGTCCGTCGGTAATTACCAACGGATTTTTGACGGATTTATTATCCGTCGGTAATTACGGATTTTGGGTAAATTCGTCGATAAATCCATCATCACCGACAGATTCATAAATCCGTCGATAAAATTGTTGATAATGATATTTTATCGACGGATAAAGTTCCGTCGATAAAATTCTATTGGTAATTTAACTTTTTCTTGTAATGATAGGAGAGATTTCTTTACGACGATGTGTGTTGATATCAAAAAACTACAAATAAATGTTATTGCACATATGTTTCTTAGAAAAAGTATCTGTCATTCTGATGAAACCTTTAACAATTTGGATAGTCGAGCAAATATAAATGTTTTCTTGAAACCTAGCATGATTTCTCATCCTCCATATCATTCAAATAGAATAAATAATAGTAATCAACCTAACAAGATTAACTAAGGGATTCCCTACAAACATTAAGAAATTAATAATATTATTAATAAAGAGGAGAGAGCTCAGAAAAAACCTGCTTTGAATTATACCAAATAAATTTTTCCCAGAGTTAATAAATTTAGCATTAATAATAGTTTGGGATTAAATGACTAAGTAAAATTTTCACAACATAAAAAAATTTATCTATTTTCATTTTAAAAAGTATATTTGTAGCCCACTCTGAATTTCCTCCAATGGTGATCACTAACACAAGTTAGTTATTCCAAAAACTCTGAGGAGCCTTTCACACCCAACACTTCATAGCTTTCTCCCAAGTTGAAATTTATCAATTTACAAATCACCATTAATACCAAAAAAATTACGGAATTTAGCTTCTTAAACATATTTTGACATTTAATTACATATCTTTTTACTTTGTGTTTTTGCTTTGATCGGAAAATTATTGACTTTCTTCATTACTAATATTTGTAGGCTTTCCGAAAATATTCAAAATAAACCAAATTGATAATAAAAAGTTGAATTGTATAAAAAAATTACATTGAATTATTATATTATTTTAGTTTTTAAAAACTAAATTGTCTTTTAATAAAACTGTTTGAACTAAAGTAAATTATATAATTTGATTAAGCATATATTTTATAACAATTTAAACAATTATTTTAGTTCAAAAGTTTTATATAATTAAAACATTTTAAATAGTTCAATATAGTTTAATTCACACTATTCGATACAATTAATTTAAATTATTATATAATTTAATTCATTTTTCTCAAATGAATTTGAAAGTTTAATTCTATTTTACAATTTTATATTTTTCCATCCTTAAACACTTTGTCAAATATGATTTAATATGTTTAAAAGTTTAACATTTAAATGTATGTTTAAGTGTTTGTCGATATAGACCGTGATTATATGTTTGTCTCTGATAAAAGACCTAAATGAGTTAGATAGAAAGTTTGTTAATGAGTTACTTTTCATCAATTAGTTTTTGTTGAAAAATCTAAATATTTGTTTTAAGATGTTTGTCTTATTATATTAGAAGATTTGAAACCAAAACTTTGTTTATATAGTTCTTTAATATTTGGTTTTAAATGGAATATATAGTACAAAAGAACACACAACTTGGGAGCTGAAGACCAACTAAACCGTTGTCAACATTTGCTGGAGAGCATCACTGGCAGGGATTATAATGAATTACTGTGTTAACATCCAATGCCAACATTTCTCTGTTAATGAGCATCATGTTCAATATTTTTTAGCGTACTGGGAAGCACTTAAATATTTTCTTTTCTATTTTTATTTCAGTTTTTTTTTAAATAATTTTAATAGTAGTCTACTATTTACTAATTTTATTTGAGGTGTTATTAATGATTATATTTTTAGTTTATTGTTTATCTATGCTCTTTCAATAAATATAAATATAAATATTATTAATTAATAAAATATCATATTCTTTATCTTTAACTCAGTATATTTCAAAGTGTTTATTTAAGTAACAAATTCGCTATTGCTATTGGAATAAAATAAACACAAAATTTATGCTTTAAAAAAAAATTGAAAGAGTGGAATTGATATGAAAACTTTTGTCTTATTTGGTTTATTAAGTATTAGAATTTATGAGAGAGATCTCTTACACATTTGGCTTGCTACCAATTCTGAATTTTAGATGTTTTAAACTTATTATGTGACTATGGAATTGATGTATGAGATGCTTATATAAAAAATGTGTCAATCTATGATAAAAACGAATTTAATATGGATTTTTTTAAAGATATTGGTAAATATTTTTTAGTGATTCATGTGTTTATGTGTATAGTTAAACCATAATAAGCTGTGTTAAATTGTGAACTTCATAGATAAGATGTATTATAGTCAAGTTGTGGTGTCTTGATAATTTCTTTTAGTAACTTACCCTTATATTTATTGTTGTGTACACAAGTAAATTAAGTGTAGACTTAAGAACTGCGTTTGGATAGAATTAGAAATCAAATTCATGTCTTTTTTTAGGATTGATGTTTGTTTTTAAGGGTCAAGTTTGTATTCAAACTCTTCGTTAAGAAATTAGCTCAACAAATTCACAGTCTACCATGCATATACAAATAATAATAAATAAACAACACCTTATCTAATCGATCGATAGAAGATAGACAGTAAAAGGTGAAAAAGAGAGAATTACATACAAAAATTTAACATGGTCATTAACAAAATTCAACCTACATCTACAAAGAAATTCACTATAACACAAAATTTACAACTTAAGAGTTTCTTTCTTAACAAACTCTCACTCATATACAAATTAAATGTTTAACTCAAAGTTATCATATACCGAATATACAAAGTTTTATTTATAAAACAAATACCGCTATAACTGACACATGTGAAATACGTTCACGTCTAAGACTAACGAAAAAGACACGTAACAATACTTCTGATTTCAGAACTAGACAACTACTAAACAATTATCATAGCGTCCAAAGTCTCACTAAATACACTACAAGAAAAAAGCTATTTAGAGACCAATATTTAGCTACCAAATGAAATGGTTGTTAATTGTGATCAAAATAATCACCAAATTAAATTTTGGTTGCTAAATAACTATAAAATATAAATAATGATTGAATTAGATACCAATTTAGAATCTAATGGCAAAGGTCACAAAAACCTTGGTAGCTAATGTTAGATACCAATTATTTGACTTAATTGGTCACTACATTCAATCATTATTTCTATTATATAGTTATTTAGCAACCAAAATCTAATTTGGTGACTATTTTAGTCACAATTAGTAACAATTTCATTTGGTAATTAAAAATTGGTCTCTAAATAACATTTTTCTTATAATGATACTGTAAGATTAGGACAAACTAGCAGTATGAATGATTCAATAACCTTATAATGCAAATTTATTTAATTTATAGTAAAATATTTCGTTTTGTGTTTTTTTTATATTAAAATAATTATTAAATACATATTAATGAAGAGGAAAGAGAGAATTTGATATTAATGAATTTCTAAGAAAGAATTAAATAATCCAATTATCTGATTAATCTGGTTTAAAATAAAATGAAAGACTAAGATTAAGAATAAACAATTCAATTTACTCCAGGAATAAGTACATCCTACCCTATATATATATATAATTATTAAATGATTAAAGTATACCATTCAATTTATATATTTAAAGATTATTTTAAATACTACTTATATACTTTTCTTGACTAGTTAAACGTTACTTAAACTATTTTTCAAAGATAACAAGTATTTAAAGTAACGAATGAAAAAACCATTTAGAATTTTGAGAAGAATCGAAATATGTACTGGTACAGGAAATTTTGTTTAAACACGTTGAATTCAGCTGGGGTTTTGAACCCGAATTTATATCAGTTACAGTGACTGAGTCATTTATGTATATGAATAAAGAAAGGTTTCCATAACAAAAAAGGAGAAAAAAAAAACCACAGAGTGGTGTGTCAATGCAAATAATGGTGATAATTACTTTTGGTGACAAGTTTCTTAGTTTTCGAGGTATTATTGGTCAGTTTGTGTACGATGTTGTACGGACGAAGTTGACGTGTTTCTAACATTGTACCGTTTTCTCTATTTTTAACTGTGGTGATACTGTGCCACCACAGTTCCTGCAACTACCACCCCACTTTCCCTTTTCTCCTTTCCCATGCCTCTCATTTCACACTTCCTAAATATCAAACAACCATAACATATAATTTATAAATATTATGGTGTGATTAGACGAAAATCGACACAATTTTATTCTTTTAACATTCATGGTGAGTGTTTCTGTATGACTAGCAGTTATATCAGCATGTTTACGTAAATACGAGTTCATTTTTCATTCTAAAATAATGTGTAAATATGAATAATTGTTTAATCTTGTTTATCAAATGAAAATGTCTTCATAAGCTGTGAAAAGTATAAGCCACTTTCTGAAGGTATCGAATAATTTTTTTCTTGGGTTCTTTATTTTTTATTATGCATACGTACAAAAAACATGACCAATGAAGGAATTTGAACCATAGGGAGAGATGATTTGGAAAGGGTAGTTATATAAATATATTATTTTTTGTGTGTGAAAGGTTCTATATAGACTTCACTGTCGTCCTTTATATGCATATTTTTTACATGTCCTTTTATAGAAAAATTGCAGCATCATTTTCGTATATTTTTCATTATTGTGGAAATTTCTTTTTTGGGGCAGTTGGCGTCTTGTTTTACTAAAACAAGCAAGGGATGAGGTTTCAATTTTCCATAGCCATGTAATAAAATAATTTGTTTCTTAATATGGTGTTGGGAACACAAGGTGGATGAATAAGGAAAGCTGGTCTGTGTCTGTGCTTTCTTTCTCTCTTGGCTAAAGTAGGTCAAATCCAACTCTTTTCTTCAACGTATCTCAATTATGTAGCACTCACTTTTCTTCTCTTTCTATTATTTATCTGCAGTTTGTGTGCTTTCTCTTTTGGGCTTCTTGCTTTCTTTGGATTCTTGCCTCTCATTTTCTCTCTTTCCCTTTCCTTTTCTAGCCTCAAGCCTTTATTATTCCTAGCTCCCTCACTTGGTTAAAAAGATCTCCCTTGATTTTGCCAATTTGGTGCAAATCTTCTTCCTTTTGCTGGCTCAACTTTTTCCTTTACTTACTGAGAGAGAGACCTGCTTGTGTTTCTTGCTGGTAAGTATCTAAGCACAAAACAAAAAAACAAACCTTTTCCTCAGTGAGTGTTTAGATCCTCTGCAGGGAAGAAGCTTAAATTCACTCATTTTTCTGTTTCTGTTACAGTTTTTGTTTTCTTCTACTTCTTCTTTGACTTCCCACTTCTTTGTAACCTCCCTCCTTCATAAACATTTCACCCTTTTTTTGGAATTTAATGAACCCTTTGACTGATTGCCCTTCTAAACTGTTGCATTTTTTCTATCTGCTATAGCTTTCTGTGTCTTCAAGTACAACTTGGAGGGCTCATATATTTGCTACAAATCTTTCCATTTCTTCCATTTCCCCATCATCACAAGGTTTAATTTCTTGGCTTGCTCTATAGCTACTTGGTGAGGACTCTCTTCTTGACCTTATGTATGTGTGCGTATATAAGCTAATTTTCTTTTCTTTACCCAATATATGTGAGTGTCAATGAAAGTAATTTGCTAGTTTCATATCTATTTTGGGGTACTGATGATTCTATGAGCAGAAAGTAGAAGAGATGGTGAGAGGAAAGACTCAAATGAAGCGTATAGAGAACGCCACAAGCAGGCAAGTAACATTCTCGAAGAGGCGAAATGGGTTGCTGAAGAAGGCTTTTGAGCTATCAGTTCTGTGTGATGCTGAGGTTGCTCTTATCATCTTCTCTCCAAGAGGGAAGCTCTATGAATTTGCTAGCTCCAGGTACCATTATTCTCCTCCTTCAACTTTCCCTTTTCTTCTTCTTAAATTAATTCTGTGCTTCCGGTAATTTTAGCACCCCTTTTGAAACCAAGATCAGTTTCTTTAATCTGTGAGCTAGTAAATTTCATGCATACTTATAAGATACATATGCATGTGTGTTCTTTTACACCATATATACTGTTATGTAGCTTTGCTAAACACGAATACACAGTGGTGGATACTGCATAGGATCTGGTTTAATTTGTTATTCATACTTTTTGTATTAAGTTTTTGGGGTGGATTATTGGACCTAAGCAAAGAGAGATGGTAACACACACCCTAGAAAGAAGAGAGAACTATAGTTATGATAAAGAAAAGGAGATAAAGAGAAATGGTGAGTGTCAATGAGTTTCTACACTAATTCTTTATTGTCCAGACATAATTACTTGAGATTAAAAGACAAATTTGATTGTAGTTGACAATATTTTACATCTGCAATGAACCTAATAATTCCTAATCTCATCCTTTATTTAGAGCTTAACAAATTCTTAAACTGATGGGTGGGCTAGCTTTGTATATGGCTTCTTCTATTAGGCTGCAGGTATTTTCTAAGTTAAAATCGAACCAATGACGAGGTTATATACACCTTGATGAGTAATTTTAACATAATTAAGCAATAGTTCACACCTCCTCAACAAAACATTATGACGAAAGGGTGGAATGAGTAAAGGAACCTTGTTCCCTCAGTAACGGGCAAAGAAGAAGTTTGTACATGTAGGTTAGTGATTAGTGATGTATCATATGTACTGAAAACTGACATTTACAAGAATCATGGGATGGAGAGAGAGAGATAAAGATATTCTTGTGCAGCACCACATAACGATGATTTGATTCCTCTTGTAATATCGACTGATCCATAAGTATTTTATCTACAATTAATTAGTAGGGTCGGAGACCCTACTTTTTATCATCGAACGAAGTGTGGAAAACCTTAGTGTGATGTTCCAAAAATAAGTAAAAAAAGGAAAATGTTACTCTATCTGCTTGGAGCTAGTGTTGCTCCATGAAATAATGTGCAGTGTGATTTAGTATCACGAGTTCACACATTCTAAGGTGTATATTATTATTATTGGTCAAAGAATCTATGTATAGAAAGTTTTTTTTGTAAGAATCATCATGCAGGTGCATTCATAACACTAAATACTACAATTCCTTTTATATCTGAATTATTATATATAGCCCTCTCATATATATATATATATATATATATATATATATATATATATATTTGTTTATTTGAAACAGAAAATGTTCAACTTAAGATCTAGCCTATCTAGAAATCAAGTCTCAAACAAGAATGTAACTAAGAGTCATATGTGAGATTGGTGTAGCTTTCATTACGTATAACAACAACTTTGAAGTGACAGTGTTTTGAGCATATAGCCTTAAGTGATATAGACAAGAAGATTTTCTAGCTGGAATTAGAAATTGGAGCTTCTCTTGTTGGAGCACTTGAAAATTGTGCTGCCAGTTTTGGAGCAATATATATAGTTTTGTGAACAGTTCGAACATTTTCTAATAAACTAAGTTAAGGGTGTATGCTTAAAAGGCATAGTGGAATGCTGCATAAAATAATTGAATTGTCTGCAAACTGACTTTGGAGAAAGAGTTAACAAACACCGTGAAAAAACTTAAATATAAAACTTTGCTGTGCTTGTTCCTACAAATTTATTCATGTCGTTTTCTGAAATTTACTTATGTTCTTTAATACTATTCAATTGTGTCTGTTTTTCCTTTTTTTGAGGGGGCAGAGGGGTGTGGTGGTGGTTGTCTCCCCTAATAAACCCTTTTTGAAATGCTAAGGAAATTAAACAAAATAAAAAATGGACTGAAACACAAAATGATGTGAGGAGACATGCATTCAAACAAACTTATAAGTGTTTCTTCTGTTCCTTTTTACAGGAACAGTGAGAAATATCAATTGAAAACGGCACTTCTTATACCTAAATAACAAATTTTACATCTTTTGGCACCAGGAAAAACGAGACATGTTCATGTATCTTTTATAATGTTTTTGGATTTTTTTCCTGAATTTGGAAAGTTATCATCACGAACTTTTAAATTATCATTGTTTTTGTATCTACTGAAAACAAAAGCTTCAATAACACCTTTCAAATTATACTATATATTAATGAGCATATAAATAAACTCTCTAGATGGCATGTATAGCTCAACCTTTTTTTTGTTTTTTTTAGATTAAGGAATTTAGTTGATTATACTCTTTTCCATCGTAAACTATATTTTACCACATTCATTTGCGACCATGCAAGAATATCTTATTAAGGGTTGATTTCATAAAAATGCTCAAATTCTAAAATGTTTTCAGTAAACCATTTGTTTACTTAAAGCTTACATTCTCTTTATGTTTCTATGTTCCATTCATTGTTTACAGACATTTGTCTTCTTTACTGTTAGACTTCAAACCATTTTTTTTTCCCTTAAAACCTTAACACTTTGAATTTTATTTTCTGCTTCTGTCTTCTTTTTGCAGCATTTACAAAACAAGTTAAAGGGTTTCAAAATGTGGCTACTAAGATATGGCAAGAAATTATATATAGTCTTTTATGTTATGTTCATTTCTATGCAGTTTTCTCTTTGTTTACTCAGAAATGGCAAATCAACTTCCTTCTTTACTCAACAAGTTGAAATGAGTAAATAATGTTAATAAAAATAAAATAAACTACAATTTAATGTCTTCATCCTAATATCAAAACACTAGGGTTTCTTTTATCACTAAGAAAATAGGGGTCCGATAGATATTCTTTTAGTCTTTTATTTTGATGCATGAATTTAATAATATTTATTAACTAAAAGAATAACATAATTTTTCTCTCATGAAAATTATTAAAGGGGTTTTAATGTACTAAGACCCTAGCACTATATTCAAGTTAAAGAAAATGTTTTATATTTGTATCTTTTGCTTTGATTCTGATTATAAAAAAGAATTGATCAAGTAAATAACAAAATACAACATGTTCATAATTTATTGTATAAATGTATGATAATCTCTTAAAAGACATTGAGAATACTATCCCTTAGTTTGGTAGAGAGAAGAGGAAAGAAAGAGATAATTAATTTCAGTGGTTTGATTTAGGAAGGAGATAGGAGAAAAATACATATTTATTTTTTTTACTTTCTATTAAATTAAATAAATTTAAAAACATTTTCTTTTTATTTTTTTTTACTTATTTCTATTCTAGAAAACTAAACATTTAATTTATTTATTCTCTATTTTTACTCTTCCTATTTCTTTTCTTGTAAACTAAATATAGAAAGAATAAAAAAAACAGTACTTTCAAATCAAACTGACCGTTATTTTCTTTCTTTGTCATGCTGTCACCTCAAAGAAATATTTAATTAAACAGCGATATTTCAGTTTTAACTTCCAATACAACACTGCCCTACTACAGGTTCCCTTACAGTCATTATAGTTTGTCAGATGGAATTGTCCTTCACCCTCACAAAAGTGGACACGTTAGCCTCCTTAGTTGAGTTCCTAGTTCAGACCAAAAGATAGTAACAAACCAAAAACTTCTATCACTTGATGAAAACCAACACATTATCCTGGTATATAAGGTTCAACAAAAGGTTTCTTCTTAATGGTTGTAGTTGAAAAACGCCTGATTCAGATACCCTTTCTGCAAGAGGTTTATATAGTCTTATAGCATGGGGCTCATTTGAATTAGCAAGGTAGGAGGAGTATTGAACCTGAAGCTTCTATATAGTTTATAACATTAGGTTGTTTTTAGTATATGTAGTTTATTTGTAGGGAAACTTAGCTGGGTCTTTTTCATCTCTCTCTATATATTTTTTATTGGAGTGCCCTCAATTCAGTTACTAGATTTCTTCTTTTGCTGATAAAAGGTAGAAAATGCTTTTCTAAAAGAAAGGTGAAGGAGGAGGGGGTAGGATGTACTTAAATGTTACCCTTGGTTACTTCTAAATTGATGAAAGATCCATTATTTTAGGTTTTGTTTGGGTTAAAGAAAATAAATGGTGAAAATAGAGAAAAAAAAAAGTAAGATGAGGGAAGAGAAATAAATAAGAAATAAAATCAATGTTTAATTGGTAGGTAGAGTAGAAATATGTGAGAAATAGAAAGATTAATAAAAATAAATAAGAAATAATAAAGTGGGTTTTACCATCTTTTTTCTCCTCTCTCTTTTAACCTAAATCATCAACATTATTTTTCTTTTCCTCTCATTCCTCTCTACCAAACATGGAGTTGATCAAAATTATGTGTATGTAATGGAGATATATGATTAATTTAATTGTAAAGTGAAAGAATTTGAAACGTAAATCATGAATTTAATTTTATAAAGATTAATATTAGTAGTTAACTATAGTTTTGTCACATCTTATTTGGTGTAATGATAACTATTTAAATTACTAATATATATTTTTGTAAGTTGGTGATTTGATGGTTTAGAAGTTTGGAATACCCTATTTAAAAGGTTTTATATGACAAACAATTCCCCTACATTGCCACTTGATTTAGTTAATCTAATCTAATGTAAACCTAAAAACTTAACCAACTTAATTTATATATAGTCTTCATCACCATATATGTTAGTGAATTACATTGGAACAAATAGAACTAAGTTGAGTTTTAATACTAAAGTAACTTATAACAGCATAGTTCTTGGCTTTCTGTGTTAGAAATTGTTGTACATTCCAAGAAACTATAAGAATAATAAAGGAAAGGGGAGAAAAGCTTCAACTTAATTTAGGTAACATTGTTTGTAAACTTATAAGTAGACTCGTTTTGTAACTCATTTTTCTTAAAAAATTAATTTATTTTACAGAACATGTCTATGAACTTTTAAAGGGACTCAGTCGTAAGTATGAAACCTTGGCTAGCTTCTATGAGCTACTTCAACCATCCTTGATCAGTCTAGGGTTTTTGCTTATCATGAAGAAACAAAACTGCCACAAGACACTCAAGAATGAATCCTTGTATGAGCTTGGTTGGATGAAATGATGAAGGAGAAAAATAAATAAATTAAAAAAGTAAATAAAAAAGAAAACTTTTGAATTATTTTCTAGAAATCAACCTTTTTTTTTTCATTTAGCAAGCATAGTTTCCCTTTAACAAAGGGAATATTTTGTTTTCTTTTCGTTCACCCAATCATAACATTAATTTATTTAAATGCATAAACATTAACAGAATTAAAAAGCTTCATTGTTTGTGTTGTTGTTCATATAGTGGTCTTACCTATTTGTCAAATACGAATCAATATGTGACTTTTAGAAATATTTTACTTTCGAGTTGGATTCAAACTCTGGTTAAACATGAACATATTAAAGCTGTACCAGTCGTTAGTATAAAGTGATAAACTACAAGAAAAAAAAATCGATTAATTTCCAAGAAACGAACTTAATCTTATTTGAGCTAAACCTTGAAAGGTTAAATTTAATCATTATTATGAACAACAAACTAAATAATAGTTATCCACACAAAGCAGTAATAGAATCATAAAATAATCCCAAGCAAAACTCAAGAATGAGAATGAATTCTTATAGGGGTCTCTTTTACCTTAGTTTTCAGTTTTCTTTTGGGAATTAGCACTCCAACCTTTAAAAAAAGAATAAAAAAAGAATGAGACATTAGAATATGATTTTTCCTAACCCTGACCTAAGGACCCTTAACATTCATTAATTCAAATTAAAAGAATTAAATTGAAGATCAGATTAAATGTGATTAAAGTTTAATTTCTTGATACATCAACACTTTCTAATCTCTATTCCTAAATAGGCCTTTTGGTTTTATTTTCAATCCTTACTCCAATTTATCAATTTCCATTAGAGATTTACCATGTCTCACATGAATAGTCAATTCTTAGGAAAATTGGAATTAGAAATAAGTAGCCAACAAGAGTAAGTGAACTTGAATCAGGAGCAAAACTTCAGATTACACAAGTTAGGGTTGGGACTCCTCATTCCCTGATTACAAATGTTTAGTTACTCATAGAATGAGGATCTAGAATAAGAAAAGAGATCAAGTTTTTTTTTTTTTTCAAGCCAGAAAAGAGATCAAGTGTTCCATTAGATAGATGTTGATGAACTTTGAAACATGATTCCTATAAAATTGAAGTTCCACTGTAGAAAGATCTAGAGTGAAATTTGAGTTATAATCTGACTTCCAGAACCTAAGTTCTGATGTTAGTAGCTATTTATGTGTTTCATAGCAAAATTTGGTGTGGTCATACTTGATTCTGGCTGCAAGTGTTTCATAGGTCATTTATTTGAAGTGTTGATGTGCTCATGGCTTTGCTCACATATGGACTGGTGTGTTAAAGTTGACACAAACTCTTCCAAATTTAGACCAATAACCTTCCCAATGTGCCTGTGATGATTATTAATAGAGAAATAAATGACAAACACAGAAAAGAAGACAAATAATCACAATTCAATATAAGAGTTCCCACAAACACAAATCAAAATGGAACATAAAAATATCTCAAATTTCTATGAATTACTTACATACACCTCTTGTTTACGTCTACAAAAATAAATATCTTCAATCTCAAATGCAGATCATTTGAAAATTCCTTTTGACTTAGTGTATCACCATACTGTCACTTGTTCAAAAATTACATAAAAACTGATAAAACATTTTCCACAAAATCCTTCTAATTTTATAATTAGGGTTTGTGACTTTCACTAGGAAGGTATTTTCACAATTTTTGATTCTTTGGATAACCTATGCAATTAATCCTTGGTTTAACTTAAAAGTTTTCACCTCTATGGACCTGTGTTTTTTTTTTTTTTTTTTTTTTTTTTTTTTTTTTTTTTTTTTTTTTTCTCTTTTTATATATCTTTATATGTAGCACATGATAGGTAAATTATGGACAATGATGCTTCAGCATATACGTTTGAGGTGATTTTCTCAAAGTCCTAACATTAAAAAAAGTGAATAGTACAAAAGCTATTTAAAAAAATATTACACTAAAATAAAAAGCAGATATGCATAATAAGGAATAGAGAAATATCTAAATATAACAATACTTGTTATTGTTTGGTTAGGTAATATAACAATTAGTTTAAAGTTAAAGAATATATAATCAAGTATTTAACTCAATGTATTTGTATTTGGTTCTAAGACTATTTGAGTCTTAATAACTCGCAAATTTAGCTGAAATTGAAACCTTCCACGCATATGAACTTGATTATAATGCCACGCCACTCCACCTCTACCCGTATCAGTCTAGCTCATATCCTAGATATAATCAGCAGTAACCAAATTGTATGTAAAGAAACTTCATAATAATGGAGTAAGATAGCTAATCCAAAGTTGTATATCAAAGTTATATGTTTCTGCTGGTTAACATGCATAAGACGATTTGCTTTAAATATGTAAGGAATTTAATGAGAGAGTACTTGAGTTACTCTAACTCTTATACAAAAGATTATACATATATATGTATATCTCAAAAAGGATGACTCTTATTATTATGCATTCAATAAAATACATGTTTCAAAAAATAAAATGGTGAAAAGTTTCTTTCCCTTTGTGAATGATGATACAAGGAAGAGTCGCCGTTTGTGAGGTCGGTGTGTTTAAACATGTTTATATTCGAGGGGATATATTAATGTAAAAGATATTCTCATTTAAGGAAAAGATTGTTAGGTTTGTAAACGTGAGTCTAAGTTTCACGTAGAGTAGAAATAAGAAAATTGAGTAACATATAAGAATAAGACTTACAAATCTATTGCCTTAAGGTTTTGGGTTGAAGGTGGTGTCAATTCTTTTTGTGGATTTGGCTTGATTCTCATTCTTGTTTAATCTTCTCGATGTTTTCCCCCTTGATTTACTCAACAAGTGGTATCAGAGCCGATAGTTTGTGACGGTGACCACTCAGAATAGTACAAATTGATCCATGTATCGAAAGTCTTTCCGACGGAGGTTTCATGTAAGTGTATCGCTTTAGGTGTGTGAATGACGAGACTAAGGGTTGTTTGTTAGGTGTTCATGTTTAAAAATGCTTCTGCTTGATTGGGGTGTACCAATGTGGAAGAGACTTTCACTTGAGAGAGAGATTGTTAGGTATCCAAGTATGAGTCTAAGTCCCACATTGTGTAGAAGTAAGAAATTTGAGCAACATATAAGAAACAAAACTTACAAATCCATTGTCTTAAGGTTTTAGATTGAAGGTAACATCAATTTCTTATGTGAATTTGACTCATATCTTGTTGTTGTGAAATGATAAAATAGAGCAATATATAAGAAAAAAAACATACAACCACATTGTCTTAAGATTTTGGATTGAAGATAACATCAATTCTATATCTAATTGTTGTGAGAATTATCCGGTGATATTTGTAATTGTTGATTGATGGATTTTTTGGCAGCTTTAACTTAAAAATTGCCATGGTATTCTACAAACCAAACAAGAACATCTTCATAATTCACAACATTGTGATTTTTAGGTCATTGTTATAAGTTTGGAATGTATTGAAATATTTGATTGGGTAACATTCAACCTTCTAACTAAGTGTCATAAATCTTAGCTTTTAATCCCAACCTTCTAACTAAGTGTCATAAACCTTAGCTTTTAATCCCAACTTAGGTGAAATTTGAAGATACTCCATTAAAGGAAATGTAGAGCACCATTTGTTTTTCAAAATTTGATTTTTTTTTTGGTTTCCCAAAAACTATGGTGTGTTGCCTTGTATTTATTTTATTGTGTTTTCGTTTTCCAAAACTTATCTTGTGTTACCTTGAATACAAGGCAAGTTTGCTTTTAATGCATGGAGAGATTACAAAAGCACTTAGGAAAGAAATCTCATAACAAAAGTCAAGTTATATCACTTTTAATCTATAAGATATATTTATTTCTTATAATAAATCAGTTTTTCTAGTGTGAGCTCATTAATATATGAAGTAAAAAAAATACTATATATAGTAACTACTTCAAATTACTCTTGTAAAACACCCACTTTCTTTTTCCTAAAAGTAAAATGGTTGCCACTATACTAATTGAAATTCTAACTAGATTAACATCTAACTAATATTAAATATTTATTATCATTGTTTATGGAAACTATATTAGCTAGCTTCTTCAGATGAAAATAAAAAGAAGTCTTAAACAGAGGAAAAATAAATAAGATTAATGTTAAGGCTGAGGTGAGAGAATTAATATGCTACATAAAAGACAAAAAATAAAAAGTTTAAAAATCTTTAGAAGTTAGTTGCTGACATGTCTTAGAGTAGGATATACGAGAAGTTGAATTAGCAATACATCACTTCAAATTTAGGTTGTATTTTAACTGAGATTAAAAAAGACTATTTTTTTCCTTAAAAAAGAAGTCATTTAAATTTAAGATATTTTACGCGAATACAACAAACTTTTAAAAAAAATTATTAAAAATATTTTATAACTTGAATTTTAAAGGATGTATAGAATATAAGATTTGAAAGGATTTTATGAAATTAGTAACAATTAAAAGGATTTTATGTATTTAAAAAATTATAAGAAATTTGTATTTTTTTCTTTTTTCCAGTGAAATTTTTATTTTTATATATTTTCTATTATGTAAAATTCCATAAAGCAAAGTGTGTTTAAGTCGCAATTACCGTTGATATTATGTTAAATTGATCAGAGATACAAACAAAGTTTAATTCCAGTTTTATAGGTCATTAATGAAAATAATAAGTTATTCTAATGTAGATAAAATGTTAAATATTTAATGAAAAAAATTAAGTATACGTAAGAAGAGGATTGCATGTATAATAATTTAGTCTCTAGTAAAAGTAAACTGAGTTTGTTAAATAAGAAATTACAAAATAACTATCACAATCAATAAGAATTAATGCAAACAAATGATAAGTTTTGAATTTAGAAAAAGTAAACTGAATTTATTGAATAAGAGATTATAAAATAACTGCCGCAATTAATAAAAATTAATGCAAATAAATGATAAGGTTTGAATCTAAAAGGGTAAAACCAATACAAATTACTATAACAAATTGATTTTAGTTTATAATATTCCTATATTGTATTACATAATTAAAGTTATAGTAGTCTCATGATTAGTACTTTCTTGTCCCTGTCTTTAGATCTAAACAATATATATATATATATATATATATTTATATATTAAAGTTATAATCTTCATTAATAAATAACTTTTAATATAAATATTTGTATACTGATTTAATAGGAAATTTATTACTGTGACAAAATAATAAAAATGATTAAAGTAATTATTTTTAACAACTTTTTAATCTATACTCCATAATACTATTTGCAACTCTTGTCTGTTCAAAGAATACAAAATAATTTGGTTTTTTTTTTATTTTATAACTTTTTTAAAAACATTTGTGGATACTCGTTGGCACAGGTGGATATAAAAAACATTGCAGTAGTTTTTAAATAGATATGCATACCATACACAAGAATAATTAAAATTTTGGAATCTCAATAGGCTTTTTTTAGAACTTAAATCCTAACCCTTTTAGTTGTATTTTTCAAAAGGCCTTTTTAATGGAAAGAGCAAGGGGTTTATATTTTCAAGAAATTATTGAAAATAGGAAAAAGAATTCTATTATTATTGAAAAGGTCCCAATAAATGTAGAAAAATCTCATATTTAGGTGACCTAGTCTCACAGAAATAATCTACTAAAATTTGTATGATTTTCAATATCAAATAATTTATTTACTCTTTTAAAATCTAATTGAATATCAGTAGATTTTGTTAATTTAAAAAAAAGTCCTCATATTCACGATGAAATATTATAAAAAAAAATTAATGTTTAAAAATCTTGTTGGATACGAATATAATATTTTCAATAAAAAAATATTTTTAAAGTCTCAATAGAATACCCTTAATATAAATTATAGATAACATAGAGAAATATTGTAAATGGTAGATTGAACCCTCAAGTGTCACGTACTTTTTTCCTCCAACTCACTCCTTCCCCATACTCTTGATATGTTTAGGGAATGTCACATACCACTTTTTACTCTTTTTTATTAGGTTTATCTTTTTTACAATTTGAATTATTTCCCCATTTACTCATGGAATATTTAGTATTATTTTATATTTTTTTCGGACTGAAGTTAAATTTCAGCAAAACAACAAAATTGTGTATAGTACAAATGGAGTAATGGAAAAAACTAAATCCTCCACTACAGAAGAAAATCATATTTGATTTTCCAGTTCAGAAAGTAGACAAAGTAAAATAATAAGTAACAAACAACTAAACAAAGTATTGAGTCATTAAAAAGATTTTTTTTGCTACCAAGTTATAAAAAAAAAAAAAAAAAAAT